>Ga0115006_10000168_pt1 | contig 33298 bp, 25 predicted proteins | sample ArcOceMetagenome_3_FD_88943 | JGI IMG/M metagenome (GOLD analysis project Ga0115006, IMG submission 88943) | Marine eukaryotic phytoplankton communities from Arctic Ocean - Arctic Ocean- Svalbard ARC20M Metagenome | ecosystem: Environmental > Aquatic > Marine > Oceanic | place: Arctic Ocean...
AAATGAAAAAGAAGAATCTGTAAATGACATAGAAGAATCTGTAAATGAAAAAGAAGAATCTGTAAATGACATAGAAGAATCTGTAAATGAAAAAGAAGAATCTGTAAATGACATAGAAGAATCATTATTATCAGATAGTAATAATGAAATAGAAATTGAAAATAATGAATCAGATAATGAAATTGAAAATAATGAATCAGATAATGAAATAGAAAATGATGAAGAAAATGAAGATTATAATAATATTGCTGCAAAAATAATAGAGGATGAAATTGAAAAGGAATATGATGACGAACTCAATGAGATTAATGTTAATAATTTATTTAATAATAGTGAATATAATACTATAGTAAATATAGAGGTTAAGCAAGAATCTGAACGCATATATACCGATAACGAAGAAATAGAAAATATGATAAATGATTTTATAAAAAAATTACCACCTGTATTGCAAAAGAATGATTTAATAATACAAAAAATAAAAAAAAAAGTTGAGATCTTAAATTATCTTAAAAACCTTTTCACAGAGTATGATTCAAATTTTGAACCAATTGGTATTAAAAATATAGATAATAAAAAACCTCTTTTAGATGATATAAAAATGAATAAATTTAATAGAAGTTGGTTATTGCCTATATCTATTAATAAAAATAAATTATATTCTGACGATAACGAAGATTTAGAATATCAAAGTAATCCCGATGATCCTTCACCATTTTATACTATATCATTAGATGATGAATTAAATGAAATAGAAAAATGTTTGAAAAATTTTAATAATTCGGAACTTACTTTTATCAATATGAAAAATCGGATAAATTCGTTAACTGACAATTTAAAAAAATCAAATTATATAATTGGTAATAAATCAAATGTTAATATTAATACTGAAATTCAAAGATATTGTGATGATATGTTTCAATGTAGTTATAATACGGATAACGATAGTGATATGGTTGTTAATCAGAATGTTATTAAAAAATTAATAGAACCAGAATATATATTCGAAGAAACAATTTTAGATAGAGGCGATTCGACATTAATAGAAACAGTATTAAACAATAAAATTCCTATAGTAGAAGGCGGTGAAATAAATATTGTGGGGTTAGTTCAATATCCTTATAAAACTAATGATATTGATATACATGATTGTGTATATGATTTTGATAAAATTATTAAAAAATCAAGAAAATTTAAATCAAAAAGTTTAATTCATAATAAACTTTCCAAAACTGGAAATATTGAAGTAAAATCGGTTAATAATAAAACTTATTCTATAGGAGATGAAATTATGTTATGCGACGATAGTTTTTTAGATTTAAGTGAACAAATTATGGGGGAAATTGAAACAATTGATGATGTTAATATGAAATTAATTTTAAAAGTACCAACTAATCCAAATAATATTTCTCAAAAGATATTTGAAAAATATAATAATTTAATATATGATATAAATGATAAATATATTAAAATAAATGATGGAACACAAGAATGTGTGTCAGAAATTATAAATAATACAGATATATTTTATTATTATCCTGAAGGAAATAATATAAATTTTGATATACATTATGACAAATTTTTGAACAGTTATATTCCATCAACATTTAATTTATTACTGAATATCGAGGAAAATGAAATGAATAAAATATTTAAACTATCGGATATAGAAGAAATACTTTATAAATATAATGTTGATGTGAATAAAATAGATATCAATACATTTAATCAAATGGACGCAATAATAAATCAAAATTTTGAAAATATATGGCAAAATAGAAATATAAATAGGATAATTTTAAATAAATATAAAAGATTAAATGAAAATAATAATATTAAAATGGGTAAAGAAAAAACAAAAATATTACCCAAATTATATGAAAATGGATTATATAATAAATACGAATATTACAATAATATTTGGGATTCACTTGAATTGAGAACTAAATGGTTATTAAATCAAAATGATAATTCAGAGCTATATATTATAGATAAAGTTATTGAAAATTATTCTGAAAACTTGAAACAATTAAATGAACAAGGTATTTTATCTGAATTAAAGAAAATAGATAAATCAATTGATGATAAACTGAAAAAATATGAAGAAATAAAAACTATGTCAAATTATTTTAATAAAGAATCTAGTTGCAATAAATATATATTATCAAAAATATATAATAGTTTAGAAGATTTAAAAAAAGACAATAATATAAGTGAGTTATTAGTTGATTATTATCTGGATGATACACCATTATATATGAAAGATGAAGTAATAAATGAACATAAAAATGCAAATCATGAACAAACTAAAATATTAATTACCGATAAGTTACGTGTATTAAATAATTCGCTAGATGAAACTGAATTAACTCTAATAACGGATAATGTATTGAATGGTGGTAAACACGTAAATATTGGTGATTATGCTTTATTAAGAAATAAAAATAGTTATAGTGTATATTCTAGAAAACTATTTGAAGATAACGAAATATGGGTTCTAGAAAATTCTACACTTTTACAAAAAATTATAAATGATAATAAAAGTATTTGTTATAGTAATGGTGAATTAACTGTTTTAAATTTAGATGATGATGGATGTATTTTTAATCAAGTTAATCCAGAACAATATTATACAAGTCTTGGAGAAAAAATGAATAATTCGTTGGTAGAAGAATCTGGAATAAAGGGTAAATTCAAAAATACTGGTAAATGTTTACCGAAAAAAGCATATAAATTAGAAAAAGATATAGTCAAAGTAATGGAAACAAAAGATAATTATTTAAAAATACTTGAAAATATTAAAAATAACGAAGAATATTTGCAAGAATTAAATAAAAAAAGGGAAGTAATTGTAGGCAATATAAATTCTCACAATAAGAAAGAAAAATATACTCAGGACGAATATTACCGTTTATACAAAGATACTGATTTGCGGGAAGATATAATTGTAGATTGTAAACATAAAAAATATTTGAATTATATTAATAAGATTGGTAATTTAGAACACAAAACTAGTATGTTATTTAAATTCTTTAATAAATTTAAAAGTAGTGAGATAGATGAAAGTAATCCATATTTAGTAAAATGTGTTTATTGTAAAGAACATCTTTACTGTCAACACGAGATTGATTATATAAAAATGGAATATAACAGTAATAGTGATATAGATATGGATAAATTTATTAAAAAATATGGTATATTAGATTCCGAAGGAATTGTATGTAAATATTGTGGTAAAAAATTATTAGACCACGAGAATGATGATATGGAAGGTTTTAAAGATGGTCTGCCAATATTAACTAGAGATAATTTGGAGGAAAATGATAGTATTGACAGTTTTGAACTTAAAAAAACTTTAATAAAACCTCAAGAATTTTCAATATTGAGTATAATAAATAATATATTAAGTGAATTAAAACTCATCAATATATTGTCCGATAGAGAAAAATATTCAATTATTATTGATTCCTTGCATTATATAAGCATTACGAAAGATAATAAAAATGTGAATACATTTAACAGTAACCAAATATTTATTACATCTGTATTATTATTATTACGTTTACAAACATTGACATCAAAAAAAATAAATTTAAAAAAAACCATTTATAACTGTCTTATAAGTTTAGATGGTTATCCATTAAATGAAAATAACCAACACGGTTTAGAATATTTTGCCAATATATTGGGTAATTTATCAATAAGTAATTTAGATTTTAAATATATTTTAGAAAATTTAGTAGAACAAAAAGGTGAAAAAAATCGAGGAAAGATAATCAAAAAAATCGTACAAATATGCTTTAAATCATTAGAAAATATTATCAGTAAATTGAAATTATTGGAAGAACCTAGATTTAAAAAAATGGTTGAAGATAAAATTGAACACGATGAAGAAAATCAATTAGACTATACACTATATGAAGAATGGAATAATTTTTTACCTCCTTTAATTTTTATTGAGGGAGATATTACAAATTTCTCAAAAAGTTCTATTAAAAACTCTATAACTAAGATATATAATAAAGACCAAATAAATGAAGAAGATCTAACAGAAATAGCCAAAATGTACAGTGAATTAAATGAAAGAAATAATAAACTTTCGTATGATGTATTATTCGAAGTAAACAAAGCAATCAGTCAACAGGAATTAACTGGTAATAATGTTTTAGTTTCTTCTTGTTGTATTCAATATATTAAAAATTACGACCTTATGGGACATATAAATGAAATATATGGAATAGATATTCGCAGTAAAATTGATAATATGTTTGAAATTGAAAAAGATTCAATTCAATTAAAAAATATTAGAAATAATCCGATATTATTCACGAATGAATTTGATATAAGCAGATTTACTGTAGACGAAAGAACTTATTCAACTGAGTTAAATAGACAAATATTTGAAAAATTACATTTAACATATTGTTATGAAGGTATATCAATTGGAGAAAAACATGAATTTTATTTAGAAAAAACTGATATATACGATCCGAGTTATAATGAAAAGGCATATACGAAATGTATATTGAGTAATAAATCAATATTAGATATTGAAGAATATATTAAAAGTAACTTTGATTCAAGTATGTTAAATTCATATATAAAAAAATTCAAAAATAAAATTATTGAACTAAATACAGTAACATATAATAATGATTATAGAATACCGACTTTTTCGGATATAGTAAAAGAATTTTTAATTGATTATGATAAAACTTTAAAAGAAGATGCAAGTTATTTTGAAGAAGAATTACTAATATATGATGATATAAGTGATATAAATAATATATTTAATAAGAATATTAATATATTAATAGATAAATTAAATATTTATAATAATATAGAAAAGGATACTGAAATTGAAGATAAAATAAGATATCAAGAAACAATTTGGAATATATTTAACACCAATAATAATAATATTGTATCAAATATTGAAAATATCATTAAAAAATTCTTAGACATAGAAAAAACAGGTTTATTTATAGAAATGTTAAATAATATAGAAATTTTAACATTTAGAAATGATAGGGAATCAGAATTTAGTGAACATATACTCAAAAATAATATTACTATTACATTTAAATATATTTTATCAAAACTTAAAAATTCGCAAGAATTATTTGAATATTTTAAGGAAGATTACTTGGTACCGGAAATCGAATCAGTTATTTATAAAAGAATTCAGGAAAATATTGATAAAATAAACCAATATAATGTAAATAATATATCATTTGAAAACGAAAAAATAAATCAAGAAAAATATAGAGAACTTCTAATAAAAATGATTGAATTAACCAAACATAATTTTAAAATTATAAATAAAATATTCGGTTCCAATGATATTGAAATAAAAGAAAATCTAATCAAATCAAATTTTAATATATCAAATTCGCGATCAATTATAAAATACCTATTTAATTATAATATATTATCATTATTAAATCTTTATAATAATGAACAGTTATGTAGTGATCTGGAAGAATTTGATAAAAACACTATTTTAGAAACTATAATATCACTTGTATATCTTGTATTAACTCAAATTTCTGAAAAATTAAATAGAATTGATTTTAATTCAGAACAAATGATTGAAAACTTAGAAAAAATAAAAGAAAAAGAAAAAGTTAAAATTATTCAAAAAGTAGATAATATGAAAAAACATCCAGAAGAATATAAAATTTATAATGAACTTAACCGACTGGGATTAAATACTCTTTTCCAGGACACAATTGATCCAGATAAAATGGATGATAATTTTGAAAAAGAAAAGCTAGATGATGAAAATGAAATACTAAAAAATATGGGCATTGATTTATTAGTAAATGAAGGTGACGAAGAAGCGATTACAATTGAATACAACGGAGAAGATCCAGAATAAATTTATTTTAACGGTTTTTAATTATATTTCTTTCTATCAAATCATTAACGAAAGCATAATCTGGTGATTTTAAATTCGGATATTTTTTAATATTATTTTGTTCTTCGCAACAAGTATCTATTTTTCTTTTATTTGGTTCGTTACAATTATGACAGAATGGTTTATTATTTGCATCTTTTGAGTAAAAACGATAAACAATATTTTTCATATTCACTGGTAATTCACACTTTCCATTTATACAACCACCAAAATTATTTTCATAATTCTTATTTGCTTTATATAAAGGACATTCATCATTTGTTTCACATAATTTATCCCAATATCCTATTTCTGATTCAATTTTCATTTTATTAAAAAAATCTATTTTACTTTCACATAATATTTTATTACTATAATTTAGAATATTACCACTCTCATTATAGCATAAATAATTAAATTTATCACTTTTTTTAACATTATTGAATTTAAATTCAAAATCAAAATTCTCAGTTAATACTATACCAGTTAGTTTTAAAATTTCTATTTTATTTACATTATTTATTAAATTTTTTACTATTCCACAATTTATCAAAAAACCATATGATTTATTAGTACGATGTATAATAATTTTAAAAACAAATAATACATGTTGGTTATATTTTAGTATATCAATAAATTTATTTTTTTTTATAGTAAAGTTACTTTGAGGGTTGCAGTTTTTTTTCGATAAATTATTGGCTTTATTATTTATATTATTTAATACAAAATAGAATAAATTTTTTTTATTATTATGTATTAAATCATTTTTATATTTATTTAAACTATTTTTATTAGGATATACCTGGTTTAGTAATTTAAATTTATTTATATTTAATTTATTTTTATTTAATGAAACTATATTTTCCAATATATTATTAAATTTACAATTAGATATTTCCATAACCTCATTATAGTAAGAACCATTCGCGAAATCATTTTTTGGATCATATAATACCGAGTTGACAAAACCTGTATCTTCAAAATCAGTATCATACTTCCCTATATTTTTCATTGGTTCTATATTTTTTTTAAAATTAATAATTAAAAGAATCACAATAAATATCAATATTAAATAGTACATATTATAAATTTATCTAAGATTATATATATGAAGAATTCAAAAAATAAAAAAATAAAAATAAAAAAGAAAAGTTTAAAAAAAAAACTTTTACATAAATTCCCACAAATATATAGAGTAAATAGAATTTCTGATAAAAAATATGAAAATTTATCTGATTTTAATCTTATGATTGATAAAATAGATTTCCCAAATGATTATGATTATTTCAAAAATAATGTTATAAAAATTGCTCAACTTTGGGATACTCCAGACGATTTATTTCAAAGATGTTCATACGATTCATATGATGTAAAAGATTTATTTAATAAAAGTAATAAAAATAAATATAAACAAAATAGTAAACAAAACTTCACAGATGACATTAAATATATTAATTTTTTATATAAAGCAGGTAATTTAGATGATAGTAAAATTGATGCATTTCGAGCATTGTTGGATGACGCTGCTACAGATTTTAATACATTTAATTTCTTAGATAATTTAGAATCAAGATTACGATTTATAAAATTAATAATAGAAACATTTACATTATGTTTTAGTGAAATATATAAAAAAACGGATAAATATAATTCAAATAATTTAAATATTATGGCAAAAGGTGGTACGCTTATTAGATTCGTTATAATGGAATATATTAGAGGCTTTAGTAAAGAAATTGAAGATTTCCTGATAAATGATATTAAAAAAAATGTAAAATTAAGCGATTATGATTTTGAAATTATGACAAAACCAAATATGAATAAAAACGATTTTATTAAACTTAATGTTATTACATTTTTATTATCAATACTTATAAGAAACTATTTATTTAAAAATAGATTCTTCTTTTTTGATTTTTTTAAATTAAGTAATAAAAGTAAACAACAAAAGGTAAGTCAACTTAAAGAAAATATGCAAAAAATTATTGACGATAATAATTCTAAAATACCAGATTCTTCACTATTTAAAAATATTCAAATAGACTATATAGATTTCGAAAATTGTCATAACAATATAATGTATAATGTAGATAATCCAACAAATATTCAAAAATATAAATCATTAAGTAGTATTAGTAAATCTTCTGATAGTAAATATTGTAAAAGAGATTACGCAATAATTGCTGACGGAAGTAAAGATAGTATTGACAAAGAAAATGATGATATATTAATTATTAATAGTAGTGAACTATTTGATAAATATAATATCCCTAAAGAAATAATCAATAAAATACTTTATCCATATAAATCAAAAAAATCCAATGATCCTGGGAGAAAAATATATAATAGATTTGTGACATCACATAATCCAGTTATTGATTTATCATTTAAGAAACCAAAAAATAAGAAGATTAAATTTCAATTAAACCGTATAAAATATATATATAATATATATTTTCGAAAAATTTTAGAAATAAATGGTACAAAAAAAACTATTTTTATAAAACATCCAATATTGGGAGAAATATTGGATTTAAGTCATGCATATAGAGAAGATAGAAAAAAATATAAATTTGAATCAGATTTTAATATAAATTCGAATTTTGCTAGTTATAGTTTCCTAAATTATGATTTGGACTTTATAAGTTATTCTATCGAAGGATTTATATCTGACTTAGACTCTATTATATTTGCGGAAACATCGTATAAACCGTGGGAAGATAATAAATATGCTAAAAGATTAAAAAGAACATTATATCTATATATATTTTATTTTTTTAGTACAAAAGTTAAAATAGGGGATAAATACAAATTATTAGATTTAAATAAACTTCTCGAACATATTGGTTCAGACTTCTGTAATTTAAGAATGTCTGATTTTAATACACAAAGTAGTGTATTCATAAATTTAGTACGAATATTACAAAAAACTTCAGAAAATAATAAAGAAACGGAATATGGTAATTTTAAAGATGAATTATTTCGGATTCTAACTAATTTAAAATTAGCATTTGAAGCACAAATGATGACTTCAAAAAAATTAAACTTTGCGGTTGGTCCGTTAAATAATAATTTACTCCATATAGATTTCCCTGGTTTATATAAAAATTGAATTAATTAAATAATTTAAAGATATTTAAATAAATTATAAGTAAATAAACTTTTGTATGTCAAACTATGGAAGAATTGAATTAATTATAGGATGTATGTGGTCAGGTAAATCTACCGAATTAATTAGACAAGCGAAAAGATATGGTTGTATAAATAAAAAAATACTTATAATTAATCATGAAAGTGACAAAAGATATGGTAAAAATGTAGTTTCAACACATGATTCAGAACAAATAACTTGTATATCTGTAAATTCACTAAATCATATTTTTAATATTTCTGATTATAAATTTATAGATATTATTCTTATAGATGAAGCACAATTCTTTCCAGATTTATATAGTTTTGCGAATCAATCAGCAAACGAAGATAATAAAATATTAATTATATCTGGATTAGATGGTGATTTCAAAAGAAATCAATTTGGTGATATTACTAAACTTATACCTCACGCAGAAAAAGTTACTAAATTAAATGCTTTATGTAATATTTGCAATGATGGAAGCATTGCATCTTTTACACACAGAAAAGTGGAAGATAATAAATTAAATCTCATAGGTAGTAAACACGAATATATGCCGGTATGTAGATTCCATTACAATGTACTAAACAAATTAAACCTTGAAAATATTAGTGACGAAATATTATATAACTTGTGAAGTAATTCTATATACTAAATAATTATGAAGTAATTCTATATACTAAATAATTATGAAGTAATTCTATATACTAAATAATTAATAAACAATAATTTTTCATTTACCACGCAGTAGATGATTCTATATATTTTGGATTTAATATTTTAACTAAATTACTATTAGTTTCAAATTCTTCAGAAAATTTTATCAAATTTTTTCTAAAATTTCTAAAGGCATCTTTAGCATTTTCATTATTATCTTTAACTAGAACAGAAAAATCATATGATACAAATCTCAATGTTCCACCATTTGTTCCAATTAACGATTCTATTGAACGATTATGAATCATCGCAGAAGGAATACCGTCTTCGGTTTCTTTATTTATACATAAAAATAATTTATTTTCAAAGAAATCATTGATTAATTGTGGATTTGAAAATAATTCATGTACAACTTGATTAAAATACATTATACTGATAGTTGATATTAATCCTTCCAAACTTATATCTCTATTTAATGATTCTAACCATTTATATATTCTCATATCATCGTTTACCGATTTAGTATTATTATAATAAATTGAAACATAGTCTTTTACAAAACTTTCGATTATATCCCACCATTTTTCTAATGTTATATTCATATCAGTATTTAAATTATTCTGTTTTTTCTTAATAGTTGGATAATGCAAATAATTATCTATATTCATTATATTTGATAAACAAAGTTTTGATATATCGGATGGCATAATATTGTTACCACAACTTGCTATAGATGTTGGTAAATTATTAACTAATATTAATGATGCCAAATTCACACCTTCCGCAACGCCAGTAGTAACTGGTTTAATAATCGCATTTAATGGATGTTCTTTATCATATTTATATACATTTTCAGCATATTTATAATTCCAGTCATCGCCGACCGTACAATGATTTAAACCTAAATGTATACTCCATGTAGCAAGAGTTAATAAAGAAGCTAATACTCTTTTATAAATAATATCATTATCTGGAATAAAATTATTTTCTAATGAATAAACTTCAATTGAATCAATTTCTATTCGTAATAGAGTTAAATTTTTATCAAACTCGAGATATCCCCCATAATTATAATATTTTATTTCATTTAATTTTAAATTATCTGTGTGAGATAAGTCACAATAGTAAGTATCTTTATCCTTATTATAATTTAAAAATAAATTACCAAAATATCTTTGGAATAATATTTGAATCCCCTCTGGACTATAATAAGTGGGGCAATCTACTAATGTTTTATCTAATACATTTGAATCTGATGTATAATTATATAATTGTTTAGCAACTTCAGGATTTGCAGGTATAAAAGGCACTTTAGTCCTATATTTATTTATAAGATGTATTAACATCAGTAATTGTAATCTTTCCTCACTGTAACTTTCATTTACAATATGATTATAAAGTCGCATATTAAGATTTTTATTTATTCGGAATACATCACAAATTAATTTCCAATTACTCATTTGTTGAATGTCTGGAACTCTAATATAATTTTCTAAATTTGAATCAAAATCATTTGTATTAGTAAGATATAGTGTTTTCATTGAAATATTTTGATTATTTACTTGGGATAACATGCCAATTACCAATGGATATAAATCTTCAAATTTTTCCGAAGGTGGTAAACTTCCTACAATTTTCATAAAGATGCCTTTAAATATTTTAATATCTTCTTCCATTGAAGATTCGCCGTCTAATATATGCTTAAACTCTAATATTTTTTTATTTAGTTTTGTTCTATCTTCTAATTCTTTATTTTTAAGAAAATCATCCATTTTATCCAATTTAACTCTTATTGCATATGTTTGTTTTAACATAGTATTCACAGTTGAATTTGTAATATTTTCACTATGTCTATCAAATTGTAATGAGTTATCTCTATTTAAATTATCATAATTAGTTTTAGTTGTAATTAATGTATGTTTTAAATGGTCTAACTCGTCAATATATAATTGATTAAATGTTTCCATTTCTGAATTTATTTTTTTATCAAATTCTTCTATTTTTGAATTATTATTTTCATTTAATTCTTCAGTTTTTTGTTGATATACTTTTAAAAAATCACCTTTATAATTATTAATTTCTTTGATTAATAAATTCCGTATATCTTCAAAAGTCTTTTCCATTTAGGTATATAAATACTAGATTTAAATTATATGGTAATTATTAAAATCTAATTAATTAAATTTATTTTAAACCAATTTCTAGATTAAAAAATTATAATTTTTAAAGCAATACTATAATATTAATAAAATCCATGTTTGATACTGATAAAAACCATGTTTGATACTGATATAACCAGTGTTTAATACTTATAATGATTTTTTATCGTGTATAGTTATAAAATAATCATCACCAATTTATATATAAATTATAATTATTTACACAAAATTATATATTTTTATCAGTAATGGACTCTATTATAAATGTTAATATTTAAAATGAAACAAAAATTTCAAGTAGAAAATCTTAATATTCTTAAAGTTTAGGAAAATCCAAGTTTTACACCTTTTAACATTTAAAACGCCGACTTATTTATAATTTTTTAAAGTTTTTTTTCTGCTCTTTTTTGGAACATATTTTTTTGATTTATTATAACTACCCATGAATAAATTTTTATAAGTTTCTTCCGGAATAGAATTGATTATTTTTCTTATATTATTTTTTAATTTTACCAAACCTACATCTTTTTCTTTTCTTAATTTACTTTTAAGAACACTAAAAAAATTTTCTATTACATTAGTAAAATGTTGATAAGGAACTGAATATAATAGTTTATTATCTTTATTAATTAAATCTTTTACATTTTTATTTCTATGACTACTCGCATTATCTAATACTATTAATTTATTTTTATATTTACCAGTTATAAATTTATTAATAAAATCTATTAATCTATTACTATCAATTCCACCTTTATCATAGATTTCATATCCAATTACTCCTTTAGTTGTAATAGCAAAAATACCAGTATATTTTTTAAATACTTCTTGACTTGTTGTTTTTATAGTACATCTTTTTCCTATTGTTTCATAACAATGTTTTCTTATTTCTAATGTATTTAATGAAGTTTCATCAATACTTATTAAATCATCTAAATTATATCTACTTACTTCTTTATAAAAATCTTTAATTTGTTTTTCAATTTCAATCGGTTTTCCGTATCTTAATACTGGAACATGTCTTACTTTTGTTTGTTTTAGTGTTATATTTATATCTTTTACTATCCTATGAATTTGCATTAAACTTATATCTGCTTCATTATATTTTTCTTTTAATTTAATTAATAAATCATTCATAGTAATTGTTTTATTTTTTGATATTTCTTTCTTGATAAATTCTACATATTCTTTTTTAACTTTATAAGCAACATATTTTCTTGTTTTTCTTTTAATTTCTTCAGTATTATTATATTTATCTACCCATCGCATTAAACTTCTAACACTACAACCAAATATTTCACAAGTTTGTGTTTGATTATTTGAATGTTCTAAATAATATTTTACAGTGCTTAATTTAAAATCTTCACTTTTATGATTAGACATTCTTAATTATTAATAATAAATAAATTATAAAATTTTTAAATTATTTTTGTATGATATCCAAGCATCGGAAATATAAGGTTTCCAACCTTTAATATTTCCTTTATCTTTATATATATATTTACTAATTTTACTTCGAAAATTATGATTCGTTAAATTTTTTGGAAATTTTTTAATTATTTCATTAAAATTAGGCAAAGGTTTATTTATATATTTTCTAGCAATAGATTCATGTGAAAATAATATATTATCTGGGTTTTTAAACATAAAATGACCAGTATTTATCCATTTGTTATCTTTATTAAAACTTCCCCATAATTGCTTCCAGCCATCTGGAAAATCGTGTGCTTGAATCCATTTTTTTTCTAAATTATATTCATTTTCTATTTGTTCCCTAGTTTCATTATTTTCATATTTAATTAATTTTTCTATTAAAATACAAAAAGGTAATCTTTCTCTATTTATATTTACAGTCATTATTGGCAGATTATTTTTTTTAATATGTGATTTTAAATCATTGTACGTCATATTCATTATAGATTTATCATCTAATTTTAAATTAATATATAAATTTCTAAAATATTTTGCTTTTTCAAGCTGTAAATCTAAATCCACTAATTCATAAAATGAAAGATTTTTAGTTATACCATCTCTATTAATTTTCAATTCGTAATATTTTTTGTCTTTATAATAATATATATATGGAAGAAGTGGATCATTATTATGGTCTAATTTATTTTTATTTTTGCGAGAAGAAATTTCTTTAGTATTTAAATTATATTTATTTTTAAATTCAGATATTTCATTATAAGATTTTAATGTCTGAAATTCATTTGCTATCTTAAGTTTATTATCTAGCGATATATCCTTATAACTATTACCAATAGTTATAGAATATCTTTTTGATAAATATATATTAGATGTATACCCCACTATTTCTCCCTTTATTTTTTTTGGTCTTATACCATTATGTAAATACTTATCATTATGGTCCTTTGTTTCATTTTTTCTTTCTGTAGTATGATTACCTGGTGTTAAATTAAGACCTTGTTTTCCATCATATAAATGAGAGTTTCTGTAAGTTTGATATTTATATATATAATATACTTCTTGTTCATCTAAATATTTTTTAAAATCATTATAATTTTCAAAATCTTCCACTCTAATTTCTTCTAATACTAAAATTTTTACTTTTTCCTTTATTATTTTTATAATATTCTCACGTGATTTTGGTAATAATTTTTTTATTTCATAATTTAATAATTTAGAACCTCTATCATATTTTATTGCCTCGTTTATATGACCTTCTAATCTATAATTTATAGAACAATTTGTTTGACCAATATATTTTTTACCGCACGGAAATTCATACATATATATTCCAGAAGTTTCTAAATCATAACAATTTTGATTTTTTTTACATTTATTTAATACAATATTTTGTATAAAATTCTCATCTTCTTTATCAATATTATAGTCATTTTTGATTTTAATATCAAAAAAACCTTCCCAATATCCATTTTTCTTCCAAATATGTAGCATATTTTCAGTATTGAAATGTCTTGCCGGATCTTTTGGGATATCTAGTGGAAATATATTATTATTATTTTTAATATAATTATTCCATAGGTTTCTTAAATTATTTAAATTTTTTTTTTTATTTTTCCCCCAAAATAAAACTATTTTTGCAAAATCTTTACATTGTTCATATGTAGCAGTTTTTTTATTTTTCGGTATATGATTTTTAGTTTTAGAAAAATAACTCATTAAATTAAAATTATCACCAAATGTTTCTTTACGCGGTTTCTTGACCAGAGAAAAATATTTATAATTATCACCAAATTCACTCAAATATTTTGTATATTTATCAATACCTAAAAAATGAAATGGTTTTAAAAATTTAATACAATCATTATAATGCAATTTTTTGATTTCATTCATATTTAAGTTTTTATAAAATATCTTAATTAATAATAATATTTGAGATAATTTGATTATTTTTAACTCTTCAATATTTTTATTTGTTTTATAATATCTAAAAGCAATAATAGATGAAAAATAATCTTTTTTTAATATTTGTTCAAATTCACTAATTATTTTATTTTTTATTTTATTATTAGCATTTTTATTTATATTATCTTTATGTTCATTGTATTTTTCTAAATCAATTATATTTTTAATTTCAATATCTAATATTTTTTTTTTATTATTTTTATTTGCCTGTTTTATTTTATTTGAATGATAATCACAATACATATTATTATCTATTATACTTCTTAAATTTCTTGTTGATTCTTTTCCACATTCACATTTAAATAAACATTTATCTTCTCTTTTAATTTTTTTTAAGTCGGTAATTTCTTTACCATTTAATTTTGATATAAATTTAATAATTTTAGAATTTGAATTTTCTGCTTTATTATTTATTTTAGAATACCAATCCATTATTAATATATATATAAATCGGTTTTAAATAATTTTTATATATCATAATTCATTTAAAGATTTAATTATATAGACATATAATGAATGAAACAGAAAAAACTTAATTCATACCAAACAATAAAAACCTCTTTAAAATCTATTCTAAAAAACTATAATGAAATACAACCAGAAATTAATAAATTAGTGATTAAATGTAATGATATTGTAATTCAAACTTATCAATTTATCCGATTATATTTATTATCAAAATACCATAATAATCAATCATTACCAATTATTAATGAAAAGTTTATCTTATATTGTATAAAAACACAAGGTATTCGTGATAATCGTGGTAAAAAAGCAAAAGATACTGATTTATTAGACGAATTAGAATATTTCTATAATAATGAATTCCAACCACTTATTCAAAAAGAAAAATATAATCTTAAAAATTTATCATTTTTATTACCGTATTTAGCTATTCAAATTAATACTTGTCTTGAAACTAATATAAAAGAACATTATTTACAACATTTACTTCGTTTTATTAATATTACTACAAAGGATTTAAGTGATGATAAATCTATAAAATTTAAACTAAAAAATGCTATACTTAATAAAAAAGAAATACCAGAAGAATTTGTAGAATGGTATAATCAACATAAATCAAGTATGACACCCACTGAAATAAAAAAATCAATACATTATGATGTAAAAGCATATCCACATAAATTTATTCCTTGTTTGTTTTATATGAATAGTATTTTAGAACAAAAAGAAGCAAAATTATTTCAACCTATACCATTAAGAAATAATATAGTTCCAAAATATATTACAATTGATACTGCTTGTTTAATAAATCTATTTGCTTCAAAAGGAAACAAAGGAAAATTATTAACAAAGTTAAAAGAAAGTAAAGATATTATTTGGAGTCAAGTTTTTAGATTAAATAAAAAAATCTTTAAAAATAAAGAATATGCATTTAATTATCAAATACAAACAGATGGAATAGGTGTTAGTTTATCTTTTATTAGAAATGATTTAGTAGATAAAAAATATGGTTCTAAAACTGAAAAAATAGTAGAAGATAATTATAGTTATATAGAAGATTGTAATGATAATGAATTAAGAAATTTTGATAATAAAAATGTAGTGGGTTGCGACCCGGGTAAGAAATTTTTAACTTATATGGTAGATAAAAATAATAATACATTAAAATATTCATCTGCACAACGAAGAGTAGAAAGTTTATCAAAAAGAAATAGTAGAATATTATTGACTGAAAAGAAGAAACATAATATTATTGAAAAAGAAACATTATTATCAGAATTAAATAGTAAAACAATAGATTATCAAAAATTTAAAGATTATATTAAAGAAAAAACAAAATTAAATAATGAATTACAAGAGTTTTATATAACAGATTTATGGAGAAAAATGAAATGGAGACAATTTATTTATTCTCGTAAATCAGAAGATAAATTTATGAATAATATTAAAAATGTATTTGGTGATGATATAGTGATTGCTTATGGTGATTGGAGTAGAAGTAGTCAAATGAAACATTTTATGCCAACTAAAAATAAAGGTATAAGAAAAATAATAGAAAAAAAATATGAAACAATATCAATACATGAATACAATACAAGTAAAAAATGTAGTGATTGTTTAGAAGATTTAAATTATATGAAACATAATAATAAAAAAACTTTTAGACATCTATGTTGTCATAAATGCTTGAGTTCCGAAAACAAACAAACAGCATTTAAGACACGAGATGCTAATTCAGCAATAAATATAATGAATATATTTAAATATTATTGCTTACATAAAGAAAGACAAGAAGCATTCAAACCTATTCGTTCTTCATATGCGAAAGCATAGTAAAGTTGAACTATCAGTTGATTTTACCAAGTTAATGACTCAATCTTTTATATTTAATTCGCAAGCCGGCGTTTTAAATGTTAAAAGGTGTAAAAAGTGCAAATATATTACATTTTATATAAATTTTATATATCTGCTGCGAATATCTTTCTAATTATTACATTTTTCTTTATCCCATTTAAATTTAATTTTCATATCATCTAAATCTTTTATAATTTCATTATTAATACTTTCATAAATTAGTATTTTTGTTAAATATTCTGTTCTAGATGTAATAAAAATTTCATCCAAATCATATTCTATATTTAATAATTCTTTAATATTATTTATAATTGGTTTATAATGACCATATTCTAATGTATTTTTTATTAATTTCGGTTTAGTTTTATTATAATTAATTTTAAATTTATTATTAATTATTTTCATTATTTCAGACCCAATATATTCTAACATATTTAATGTTGGATGATAATTATCTCTAAACATTGGATATTCTAAATGATTATTAATAAAGAAATCATAAAATTTGATGTCTGATTCATTTTCAATTATTTTTAATTTATCTAAACATTGATTATAAAAATTTAAATATTCTGTTTCATTGACTTTTATGTTAAGATATTTTTTAATATTGAAACAAAAATCTATATTTGGAAAAAAACTAACTGAATTATCTCCAATATATTTTAATTTTTTGTAGTGTTCAGGAATCCAATAACCTTCAAATCTAACAAAAGGTAGAATAATTAGTAAACATTCTTTTTTTAATATTTTTTTTAAATTAGATATAGTGAAATCATTATAATTTTTAATATTATTGATTATTAACACGTCGGCTTTCTCAAAAGAAGATTTATATAATGAATAATTATTCAATGATTGATAACTAACAATATAATTTATATCAAAAAATTTTTTAATATCTGAATCTCTCTCAAACATTTTTATATATTTTTCTCCATGACAATTTGTAAATAATATCATATTTTTTTTATTTATATTCATTTTTATATAATAATGACATTTTTTATATACTCTGTATATAAACTCGTTAATAAATAAACTATTCTATTACTATGAATACATTCTTTTTATATATATTATTCAACTACAACTTTTGAATAAATAGCAAATATCCCTGAAGATTTTTAATAGTATTAAATATTTATTTTATACCTCAAAACAACGATGATTACTTCTGAACAAACAACTAATTAAATAGCAATTATGTAAGAAATTCGAAACCAATCTTAATTATTAAAGTAAAAAATTATAAGAAACTTTATAAAAAAGTGCAGAGACATTGGAAAACTATTTTAAAACAAAAAAATAGAGTTATGGTAGTTGGTTTTTGTTATTTTTATTATTTTGTTTTATAAACATAAATACTTTAAAACGAATAACAATTTATACAAATATATCCCAATCCATCTATATATTCATAATAATTCACCTTCGTATGACAAATACAACATTTAAAATCATTATTTTTTTTATAAAAACCCTTTATATTCTCAATACAATCTTCAGAAAGTTTATTTTTTACTAAATTTGTAAATTCATTAAATTTATCCATTGATATACTTAATAAATATTATATTATTTTTAATTGATAATTATTTTTTTAATGTTCTTTATTTTCAATAAGATTAAATGAATAAAATTTAAAGATTCAATTTTATATATATTAATTATGATTGAAAAAATATTAATTTATGGTTCAAACGGTTGGATAGGTTCACAATTTATAGATATATTAAATAAGAGTAATATTAATTACACTGAAGGTATAAGTAGAGTTGATGATATAGATAATTTATATCAAGAAATTATGAATATACAACCATCTCATATCATATCATTCATTGGAAGGACACATGGAAATATTAATGGTAAAGTTTATACGACTATTGATTATTTAGAACAACCGGGAAAATTAAATGAAAATATAAGAGATAATCTATATTCGCCATTAAACCTTGCAATAATTTCAAAAGAACTTAATATACATTTTACGTATTTAGGAACTGGATGCATATTTAAATTTGATGAAAATCATCCATTCGGTGAAGAAAAAAATGGATTCTCTGAAAATTCTTTGCCAAATTTTTTTGGTTCTTCCTATTCTATAGTAAAGGGTTATACAGATAGATTGATGAATTTTTTCGATAATGTTTTAACTCTCAGAATTAGAATGCCTATTACTGGTTCAGTAAATCCTAGAAATTTTATAACTAAAATTACTACATATGAAAAAATATGTTCAGTGCCTAATTCAATGACAGTATTACCCGAATTATTGCCAAAAATAATTGATATGATGAATACAAATAAAACAGGAATTCTAAATTTTACAAACCCTGGTTTAATTTCACACAACGAAATTTTAAAAATGTTTAAAGAAATAGTTGATCCAACCTTTGAATGGAAAAATTTTTCAGTAGAAGAACAAAGACAAATATTAGCGTGTGACAGATCAAATAATTATTTAGATACATCAATACTTGAGAATTTTTCCCCTGATATAAAAAATATTAAAGAATCCATAAGAGAATGTTTAATACAATATAAAGATACATATAATAAAATAATATAAGAATAATTTATTAACTACTTAATATAAATCAATTAATTATTATTTTTTAATAAATTAATTATTGTTAATTAATTATTTTTGATAAAATTATTAATTGATTCTTTTCCATTACTATCTAAATCTTTTATTTTGTTATCAAGATTTAAATCACTAATTTCATAATGTTTCGTAAATATTTGTATAGTTCTATCCCAATCATTTTCTTTCATATAATTTTTCGCAATCTGTTTAGATAAAATATTTATAATATTAAAACTAAAATTCGTAAAGTTTTCTATTTTCCTTTCATTTAACATGTCATTATTAGTTATAATTACAAACCCTAAAGTTTTTTTATTAACAAAGTCAGTTTTAAATGAGTAATAAGGATCTAGACTATCAAATACAAATATGGGATAGTTTAAAATTAATCCACCATCTACTAAATAATGTCTGCTGGATTTATCTGGATTAAAATCGTATCTGACTGGATTGAATATGCCTGGTATACAACAACTGGATAACACTGCTTTATAAACTGGTACATTTGGAGTAGTGGAACTTGAAAAATATACCAAACCTTGGGTATTTATATTCGAACTAGTTATAATCAGGTCTTTATTTAACCAATCTTTTATATCATAAAAAGTTGGGTCATAATCTTTTATTGAAGTTATTTCAAACCAACGATCCCTTATTGTTTTTTTTAAAAGTTCTTCTAGAACTTGATTACTATTCATACCAAATCTATAAAAAAGATAATAAATATTCCAAAAAAAATTAAAATAAGAATTACTAATTATTTCTACTTCTGAAAAATTTTTAATTATTTCAGTTATTTCATCTAAATCTGTATCCAAGCATAAAAATGTTGCAATTATTGAACCAGCCGATGTACCGGCATAACCTTTGATTTGTTTTAAAAATTTTGGGAAATATTGTAATAAGTTTTTTAGAGCAGGAATATAAGCATAACATTTTATCCCACCACCTTCAAATACCAAATTCTCAATTTGATACATATCTATCATAATTGAGAATATAATTAAATCTGAATAAAAAAAAATTTTTCATAATAATTAATTTTAAGATATTTATATTTTAGATTTAGATTTTAGATTTTAAATTTTAAATTTATATTAATTTAGTGAAGTTATAATTTATTGGAAGAGTTTTGACACGAGCAGTTGATAATCCGTGGTATACTTTGTCCATTTATCTTAGACCTTGTAGTTAAATCTGGCGATTTCATTCCATACGATAAATCTTTAATTGAAACCAATGAATCTTCAGTAATTATATCCATTTGCACTATAAATTGATGGTAAATTATATATGAATAAAATTATTAATTGTTTAAAAAATATGATTGTAATTTCCCATCTCTATGAATATCACAAGTAGAACAATGTAACGATCCCCCAAATTTATAACAATCTCTGAACGGTACCGGAATAACATCGAATCCCTCTTCTCTGAGAAAATTGATTGTTTTTTCTTCACTGGCTTCAACAATAATCGTATTTTCATTCAAAGATAACATATTTATGTTTAAACTAGATATACTAGTTGAACCAGATGGCATGGAAGTATTACTTGATTTCGGAGCAGGAACCAAATTCCAATCATTGTCCTTAAAATAAGACTTAATTTTTTGAGAATAAATAGGAACTTCTTCATTATATATAATAAAACCTGGTCTTAGTGGACAATATAATGCATCCATGTGTGTTTTAAAAATATTATTTTCTAATTCAACTTTATGGACATTGTATTTATTACAATATTGTCTCTGAAACCATTCTATTGCTAAATCGTTAGTTAAATATCCCTTCTGAATAAAAAGATCTGTACCCAATCTCATTACATCTGCGGCATCACAAACAGGTTCATGTGTAATTGGGAAAATTTGATTTTTGACAAATTCAATTCGTCTAGAGTCTTCGCGTTTATGAGGATATTCAGAATTAAGCATTTTATCATTAAGTGTAGCTTTAGGCATCATACTCCATTTAAATGTTCTATCTTTAGTAAAAAAATCATTTAGCAAAGACCTATAACAATAATATTCAAAATATCTACTTCTCCAAGACATATTAGTTTCAATGATTTCATTATCTAAAACCATAAGTGTATCTCTCGGACAATATGAACAATTTTGATTTTTAGAATAAAAAAACCAGGTGTATTTGTTTCTTTTGAAAAATCAATAATATCTGGGAGAAATACTTCAACTCCCTCGCCTTTTAATATTTCAACAAAATTATCTAATTGAATATTAGCCTTTTCAATATTATTTCGGTTTCTAGGACCCCCCAGTTAAGATTCGAACTTTCTCCATTTGATTTAATTCTATATTGTGGTTCATCTGGTGGAATATATGAACCATCAATGCGCCCAACTATAACTTTTCTTAATGTGTCCCAATCATTATTAGAATTAATATATGTGCTCATTTATATATATATATAATTATATACTTCTTTTAAATGTATTTAGAATAATAATAATCATATTTAAAGGAGGGATAGTTTATAAATTTTCATAAATATCTAGAGTAAATTTATGAAATATTAATTAGTAAATTAAAATAATTAAAAATAATAAAATTGAATGGAAAATAAAATTAATTAAAATGTAAAATTAAAGTATTGTATAATGGAACTATTTTACAATAAAACTGAAATTGAAGCAAACTGCGATGAAGTTGGAAGAGGATGTTTATTTGGTCCAGTTTATTCGGCAGCGGTAATATGGCCAAAAACTTTGAACCCAGATATAGAACACCCAGTTATGAAGGATTCAAAAGCATATTCTAAGAAAAAGTTATTAGAAATGGAAAAATATGTAAAAGAGAATTGTATTGAATACTCAATCGGTATAATAGACAATAGTGAAATTGATAAAATTAATATATTAAACGCAACATTCAAATCAATGCATCACGCGTTAGATAACTTAAGTACGAAATTTGATTCAATTATAGTTGATGGTAATCGATTTGAATCATATTATGATAAAAAAACCGATGATTGGATTTCACATACTTGTATAATTAAAGGTGATACAAAATACTATGGTATCGCAGCAGCTAGTATATTGGCAAAAACCGCAAGAGATAGATATATTCAAGAATTATGTGAAAAATATGAATTTCTTAATACAAATTATAAATTAAAAACAAATGTAGGATATGCGTCAAAGTATCATCGGGATGGAATACAACAATATGGTATCACAAATTTACATAGAAAAACATTTGGAATTTGTAGAGATTATAATGAAAATATTAATTTTTTAGAATAATTTTGCGTAATAATATAAGAATTATAAATAATTATTTATAAATATTTTGTTTATATGTATTATATAATTATGAGTAACATATTATTTTATTTAAATAAATTCACCGCAATAACATTCGTGGGAATATTGTATGTGACAACTGGATTATTATTATCTATAATTATTGATAAAATATTTAATAGAAACAAAAATACTAAAAAAATCAAAAAACCTTGGATAAATTATTCAACAATTCGTTTAATTTTTGAAATTTATTTAGAATGTACATTAATTATATTTGGTGCGTATTTTATAAGAAAGATAATTAAAAAAATACCATATATTTTCGATAATCTATATGGTTTTAACTACAACCAATTAAAAGAAATAAATGGAACAGTTATGACATCATTTATTATTATACTATTAATTCCTAATTTGAAAAATAAAATAATATATCTAATCCATGATAGATTATATTTAGAGTAATTTTAAATTATAAAGAATATTATTGAATAATTAATAGAATTTTATATTTGTTTTTTCTAAAGTATTAATATAGTTATAATGAAAGATATGTTTTATTATATAAATAAGCTATGTGCTATATCATTTATTGCCATTTGTTATGTAACGTTGGGAGTAACTTTATCTATTACAATGGAGAGAATATTTAGAATTGATGAAAATATAAATAAAGTTGAACAAAAATGGCATAATCAATCAACAATTTATTTGGTATTACAAATATATTTAGAATGTATATTAATAGTTATTGGTGCATATTTTATAAGAAATGTAATAAAAAAAATTCCATATATATTTGAAGGTTATTCTGGATTTCATTATAGAAATTTAAGGGAATGTAATGGCACGGTTATTACTACATTGTCAATTATACTTTTTATACCAAATCTAAAGAAGAAAATGTTATATGTAGCACACGAAAGATTTGGTATATTTCAAAGAAAATAATAATATTTTTTCAATAAATAATTTATTAAAGATAAATAATATTAATTTAATATAAATAATATTAATTTAATATAAATATTAATTAGTTAATTAAATATTCGTTTGTTTAAAATTTTAGTAATAATATCTATTTCATTTATATAAATGAATCAAAGTAATTTACAAAATATATTAATGTATTCGTTGGGTGCCGCAATATTAGGGTGCATTTTAATCAATCTAAATGAAAAGTTTATTAATAATCATATAAACGAAAAATATAATAATGTGAAAGCATTTGTTTTAATATTCTTCTTAGTTGGTTGTTCATTATATCTAAACGAAAATAATATAGCTGAGAAAGTTTTAAATGATGTAAAAATGCATACTGGGAATCCTACATTTTAAATATTTAATAGTAAATATTTAATAGTAAATATTTATAATCTAAATTAATAGTATAAATATGAGTGATATACTGATTATTTTAAAATATTTTCATGAAAAAATCTTGGATTTATTGAATAATTCCGAATTTACTATGATATTTAGTATATTTATAGCAGTTTTAATTTGTAGTATAGATTATTTAAATAAATATCATAAAAATATTAATAATTTAATAAATAATCCATTATTTAATTTATTAATTATATCCGTAATTTTATATATCTATAAATATAATTTTATTGTTGGTGTTCTATTATTTATTTTATACATATTTGTATGTATAAATTTTAAATCCAAATTAAAATCTCAAAAATTTACAAATTTTCATAGAATTTCAGAATAATTCATCAAATTCAATATAACTATAATCAATATTCTCATTGGTTCTAGAGAATATTCTCAGAATGTTTTCTTGAAAATCATTAGGTAAAAGTTTGCTTACATTATTTTTTTCAGATTTAAATGATATACTTTTATCATTCAAATCATAGAATGATATATTATCAACTGGATTATACATATCTCCAGTATATCCAATTGACATATAATGAAATATTATATCATCTTTATTCAGACTTGGATATTTCTCAAATAATAAATCACTATTAATTATACACCCTCCATCATATTTTTTTTCATAAATAAATTTATACAAATCTCTATTTTTTACCCTTTTAATAATATTTTGTGACTGTTCCAATAATGGATTATTGCTAAAATCGATTATATCTATAATATTATCAGTAAGTTTTATAAATTTATCATAATCTTCAATATTTTTTTTAATATTTAATACTTTATCTGCTGAATTAAGTATATCCAATATCATATATTCAATTTGTTGAACTACCGGATGAGTATAAATTTCTTTATGTAATCTATATCTAGTATGGAAAACTTCGTATATGTTGTATGCTTCTTTAATCGGATAACATATTTCATTATTAATAACTCGTGACTGAGTTATAATTCTTTCGCTATTAATAGAGTATGATAAACCCAAACTATTAGTATCTCTTTGAAGATAATCTAGTTTATCCGTGTCTAAACTATTTAAATTATTTGCAACTATATTATATAAATAATGTTGTTTATCTTTTGGATCAATTAAATTTTTAATAATTTCAATATCGGATTCATTTAGATTTAAATTATATTTTTTAACCATATTTTCAAATAACCATATACTTCTAAATTCATGTTCTTTATGAGGTGATTGAATATCTTTAAGAAACATCGAATCAAAGAAATGACTAAAACAACTATGACCTAAATCGTGAATAAGTGCTGCAATTTTAACCAATAAAACATCATTATCTGTTATATTCAATTCTGGTTGATTTAATTGAATATTTTTAATCATTTTTTCAGATAAATATGCTACCCCCAATGAATGCTCGAACCGACTATTATTTGCACAAGGAAATACAAAATTACACACTCCCAATTGTTTTAAATTTCTTAATCGTTGAAACTCTTCAGTATCAATAATTTTTAAACAAATATCTTCAAATTCCATATATCCGTGGATTTTATCATTTATAAATTTCGACATTTAGATATTTGATAATTATTTAATTTATATTATACAGTTTGTTTTGTAGTTATTTATCAATTTTTATATTTGAATTGAATATATTTTCTAATTTATATTTCTTTGATTTTTGATTTTTTTCTTCATTAAATAGTGGTGGGAATATTTTTTTTAATTGTTTTAAATTATCTGGTTCTAATGGATTTAATTTAATACAAAATTTCATATATAGGTCCCCTCTTTCTGAGGTATCTGGATTAAATAATCCCTTATTTCTTATAATTTTTAAATCATTATTTATTGTAGACCCTTCTGATTCACAAAATATATTTTCATTATCTAAATGTTGAATATATGTTTTAAAATTGGTATAAGCTTCATATACCGATATATCTTTAACACTATATAAATCATAATCATTAATAATTTCATAATCTGGATGTTTTTTCGGATATATATTTATAATAATATCCCCAATAGAATGATTATATGAATCTTGGTTACCTTTTTTTTTTAATATAATTTGTTTTTTGTTAGAATTAATAGTAATATCAACGGTTCCATCGTACTTTTTATTACCATTAAATCTTATAACATTTATATTAAAATTTTTTTGAATAGAATTATATATATCGTTCAATGAAATATTAATATTATATATCAAATCTTTGGATCTAATAAGTTTTTTATTATTAATACGAATTTCTGAATTATTATTTTGATTGTGCGATACTGTATTATTATTATTATTATTATTATTATTATTTACTTCGGTTTTATTATTCGGATTAACATTTTCAGATTTATCAAATTTACGTATAATATTAATAAATGTATGAAATTTTTTAGAAAAATTACCTTCCTTAAAAAAATCTATAATTTTATTAGTAATAACTTCTGGTGATTCTAATTTATTTATAGTCAAATTAAAGCAAGTTTTTATTGCTAAACGTACTTCTGGATATTTTTTAACATTATTGATATATTGAATTATAACAGATTTATTTGAAAAGAATGTTTCAAAAAGATTATAAGGATTATCGAATTCACTTTTATTATGATTAGCAATTCCTGTCATATCATACAAGTTTCTCTTTTGTATATCATTTAATATTTGATAAGCAATTGATATTTCTTTAAATTTATTGTCCGCAAATTCTTGATTTTTAATATTTCTATCAGGATGCCACCTTAAAGCTAATTTTTTATAAGATTGTTTAATTATATCTTGATTACATTTTTTATCTTGGATTTCCAAGACTTTATAATAATCCATTTAATAATATTATATACACTAAACTTTAAATGTATTGAAATATGTAATATTTATTTAGCAATAAAATAATCCTAAGAAATAATTAATTTTTTTATATATAAATTTGTATTTATATATAAAAAAATTGATTTTTTTATATAATTAGATTATATCTGTTAATTATATTAATAAATCATATATGATAAATTATGAAATTATTATGTGGCAAGAAATCAAATAATAAAAGTTTCTGCTGTTGGTATATAAAAAAAAATAAAAAAATAAAAAGTTTTATTAATGAAATGAAAGATATACAAGAAAAAGAAGTTATACATATAAAAGTCAATTATAAAACAGAAAAAGGTTTTGAATTTATAAAAGATTCATATGTATTGCGATGGGATTTTTATACATATGGTTTAATAAATAATTCACTTATTGCTGTATCAATTCCGATATATGATAATTCGGGAAATATAATTATAAATGAATTTTTATGTATTCCAAAAAATATATGTAATTAAACTAAATTATTAAACTAAATTATTATAATTCAGTTTAATAATTTTTTTTTATAATAGAATTAATTTTTATAAAGTTAAAATAAGATGATTTAAGTATAATATTTACAGTTTTTATAACATTTATTGGTTATAAATACAAATTATGTGGTTGATATTTATTTTAGTAGAGTAAATTTAGACCAATATGTATAAATTATAATCTTTAAAAATCTATTTTAAAAAATTGAATTAATATTATTACAAACTAAATAAAATCATAATAATGAATTCGCATTCAGAATACACTAGTAACTGTTTAATAATTAATAAATTATTACAATTAATTAATTATTATGAAAAATCTAAAAACGAAGAAAATAATAAAAGTTTAAATTTTAAGATAATTAGTTTTAGGAAAGCAATTAATAATATAAAGGCGTATAAATACCAAATATTATGTGTTGAAGATTTAAATTCAATTAAAGGAGTTGGTGATGGATTAAAAAAAAGGATTCAAGAAATTCTTGAAACTGGTAAATTGGAAGAAATTCAAAACGTAAAAAATAGTGAACAAAATGAAGATTTGGAAGTAAATGAAATTGAAAACTTAAAAAGAATAACTGGTATCGGTCCAAGTAATGCTGTAAAATTATTAAAACAAAATGTAAATTTAAGTATATTACTTAAAGATATTGAAGAAATTAATTATGATTTAAACCGTAAAAATGAAAAGGACAGTCTTAAATTATTAACTCATCATCAATTAATTGGTTTAAAATATTTTAAAGATATTGAAGTAAAAATTCCACGTAAAGAAATTATTGAATTAGATAAAAGCATCTTAAAATTAAAAAATTACTTAGACGTAAATATTTTATATAAAATATGTGGTTCATATAGAAGGGAAGCAAGTTTCTCCGGAGATATTGATATTTTAATTTCAAGAAAAGATATAACTAAAGATAATATAAAAAATGGTAATTTATTAATAGATTTCGTAAAATTACTTATAGCAAATAATTTAATAGTTGATAATTTGACTAAATTTGGTAATACAAAGTATATGGGAGTTTGTAAATTAAATGCAAACAGTATTGCTAGACGAATTGATATAAGATGTATACCATATGAATCATATATTCCAGCAATTTTATATTTTACTGGAAATAAGAATCATAATGTAAAGATGAGAAAATTGGCAATTAAAAATAATTATAAATTGAACGAATATGGATTATTTAGAAAAGATAATAATGAACAGATAATTTTAAAAGATGAAAAAGAAATATATGATTTATTCAAAATAGATTATGTTGAACCAAAATTAAGATTAAATTAATATATAATTTATTTATTATATTTATCCATAAAATCCATAATTTTGAATTTCAGTTTTGAATGAATTATCGTTTTATTATTCTTAATACTTTTTATTTTTTCAACAATTTCAATTATATCTTCATTTACATTTTTTTTATTTTTTTTAGTAATTATTATCAAATTGCTCAAACAATCGAAATATAATTCCTTCATTTCTTTATTATCTATTTCTTCAATATCCTTTAATATATGATTTAATATATCAATAATAATATCAATATTATCTAGGATATTATTATTAAATAACTCGCCAATTAATTTGAAACATCCAATATTAGAATTTTTTATTTTATTATTATTACAAAAATCATTATAATTTAAATTTTCGAAATTTTCAGTTGATAACATATTCGCTATAATATTATTACTTTTTTCCAATAACTTACATTTTGCAAATTTTTCATATTCACTATTTGTAAAATATATTTCTTTTAAAAGTTTAATGTATAATATACAATAATTATGTTGTTCTAAACATTTATCAAAGATATTATTAATAAATATTTCTAATATATTTTCATCAGTAATATATTCGGTTATATTTTTTAAAATTTTATTATAATTTTGTTCAGCTAGTTTATTCAAATTAATATTTATTTTCTTTGAAATTTTATCAATTTCGTCATGATACATAACCACATTCGTACGATTTATTTTTTTTTTCCAATTATTATCTTTATCATTTTTTTTTGTTTTATGTTTAATATTATTTTGGATTTGTTTTAATATTTCACTCAATAACTTATTTTCTTCAGAATTTATTAAATGTATGTTCTTATGTTTAAAATCAAATATATATTCTCTAGAATATTTTAATAAAGTATTAGACATTTTATATTACTTAAAAATAATATATAAATTAATTCAAATTTTATATTTAAGTTTTAAATAAATATAATAAATATTAATTATAGTTTAATTATGAATAAAATTTATAATTATCTTTTTAATAATCTCAAATTAACTGAAGAAATTAATATAGATAAACATATCAAACGCGAAATAGTTAAAAAAATATTAATTCTAAAAAATAGTAATAATACTTTTACCGAAAATATATATAATGATTTAGAAATATTTAAAGAAAATAATTTATTTTCTAAACTGAATTATACTAAAACTATATTTGGTGAACATTATTTAGAAAATATAATAAAAAATCCACTTAATAGTATTTCTGAATTAAATGATAGACAAAATATTATTAAATCACTTATGGAAAATAATATAAAATATAACGAAACATGTAGTTTATTAAATAAATTAAATAAATATGAAGACGATTTATTATGGTTTTGGAAAAATTTGGATCAAGAACAATCTGAATTATTAAATATGGTTTATTTTAAAACTAAATTTTTAACATGTATGAATAATAGTTCAGTTTGTTTGAGATTTTATAATTATTACCAACTAATTTTATTACCATTAATGGGTATACTTATGCCAATCATTTCATTTATTGCACCATATATATTATTACGATACAAAAAAATTAATATTGATTTCAAAACTTATTATAATCTTATGAATAAAGGATTATCTACGGTTGGTAGTTCATTTAATTTTATATTATCAAATAATCCTTCGAATGTCCATGTGAAATTGACCAAATATATTTCTACATTTTTATATGTATTATTTTATATAGGTGGGATTATAGGAAATATTCAATCTGCCCAAAATTTAAATAAGATAAATAATATAATTCATAAAAAATTAATAAATTTATCAAGTTATTTAGATTACGCATATAAATTGGATGAATTAATTAGCGAAGATATATTAAAATTAGATATCATTAAAAAAAAGATACCCGAATTATTTAATCCAATCTTTAAAACTAAACCTTGTATATTCTCTGACAAAGGTATAATATTGGTGACATTTAAAAAAGTATTAAAAAATAAAGATGAATTCAAAGAATTATTTCATAGAATCGGTATTATAGACTCATATATTTCGATTTGTAAATTATATAAAACACATGAAAATAAACCGAGTGTTTTTACTTTTAGTAAATATGTTAATAATAAACAACCTCAAATAGTTATTAAAAAATTTTGGCACCCACTATTGAATCCAAACAATGTTGTTAAAAATAGTATATCTATTGGTAAAAAGAATGATAAGAAAAATATAATATTAACTGGGGCGAACGCATCCGGTAAATCCACATTAATAAAATCAATTGCGTTATCAATTATATTATCTCAAACATTGACTATAACAAGTTGTAAATACATTAAACTTACACCTTTTACAATGATTAATACTTATTTAAATATTCCGGATTGTAATGGTAAAGAATCTTTATTTGAAGCAGAGATGCATAGATCAAAAAGATATATTGATTTATTAAAATCAATGAAAAAACATGAATTTGCGTTTGTGATAATGGATGAGATATTTAGTAGTACTAACCCAATGGAAGGTATATCTGGTGCTTATTCAATTGCGAAATTTTTAAGTGAATTTGAAAATAGTATTTCGATTATAACAACCCATTTTAATTATTTAACTAATTTAGAAAAAGATACAAATAAATTCTATAATTATAAAACTTTGGTTAAAAAAAAAGATGGTAATATTTTATACCCATACAAAATTAAAAAGGGGATATCTAAACAAAATATTGCATTGGATTTACTTAAACAGAAAGGCTTTGATGATAAAATAGTTGATCTTTCAAAAAAAATTTATTCAAAAATAATTAATACAAATATATAGTTGTGAGTTTAAATAATTATTTCTTTTTATTATTAATAATAATAATAATGATGAAAAATTTTCATTTAATTGGTTTAAGTGTAGTCATACTCTGTTGTATATATTTGGCTTATAGAGAGTTTAAAAAAATAAATGAAAAATTTATAAATATAAATAATCAAATTAATGATTTAAGACAAGTTACTTCTTCTAATTTGATTGAGTTTAATCAAGAAAATAAAAATACTTTGAATGATACAGGTATTTTAAAAAAAAATATTAATATAAATGACTCAGTTGATGTAAATAGTAAAATTTGTACAAATACTTTAGAGAAAAAATATGGGGATTACCAATCTGATTCGGAATCTGATTCGGATTCAGAAGAAGAATATGATGAGTATAGTTTCAATAATCCGGATGAAAAAAAAAATGATGAAAATACAAAAAATATAGAACTACAAAATAGTAGGGTTAATATTGACAAGACTTCGTATGATACTATTACAAAAGTTGAACATGATTCAGAAATAGTTGAAAGTGATTCAGAAATAGTTGAAAGTGATTCAGAAATAGTTGAAAGTGATTCAGAAATAGTTGAACTCGAAAAAAAAAATTTAAATAGTAATGAAATATATGTTAGTTCCGAAGCCGAATTTTTAAATTCGGCTGATATAACACCAGATGATAATATGAATAATATGGGTTTATATAGTAATATGATAGTTGATCTTAAGAATGAAATTAATAATATTGATAGTGGAGTGGACGATGATGAAGTTTTAGCGAATGAGTCTGTACATGACGAAGTAGTTGATGCACCAGTTGTTGATGAACCAGTTGTTGATGCACCAGTTGAAATTTACGAAGTCCACGAAGACGAACAGTATGTAGACGATGAACAAGAAGATGATGAAAGTGTGGAAGAAGATTTAAATAATAATTTTCATTATATTGAACAATATACAGTTAAGCAGCTACGAAACGAATTAATGAAATATAAAACTAAGGTACCTTCTAAAGTTAAACGGGGTGGTTTAATTGAAATGCTAAGAGTAGAATTAAATAATTAGATGTATAATAAATTATATAATTAGTTGTGTAATTAAATTGT
>Ga0115006_10000169_pt1 | contig 33203 bp, 32 predicted proteins | sample ArcOceMetagenome_3_FD_88943 | JGI IMG/M metagenome (GOLD analysis project Ga0115006, IMG submission 88943) | Marine eukaryotic phytoplankton communities from Arctic Ocean - Arctic Ocean- Svalbard ARC20M Metagenome | ecosystem: Environmental > Aquatic > Marine > Oceanic | place: Arctic Ocean...
ACAGCTGAAATTATAAGTGAAAGTATCTTAGAATCCTTATAGTACCATCCAAGTATTAACCCAACAACCACAGATGAACAGGCAGCAGTTGAGGACATTTTTGTATTTGTCCGCCGATTATTCTTAAAGTCCTTGCTTTTTAAATTGCGTATAAGAATCATAGCTTAAATTTAAAATAACTAAATTAGATTTTACAGAGTTAAGTAATTTAATGAAGTAAGTAAACAAAAGATTAATTCTTTTATTTACTTACTCGAAAGGCTACTTAATAGTAGATTTTACCCCCGCCCCATTTTTCGTTTACAACTTTAGGTTGAATTAAAATATGACCAGAGATTGCAAATAGATCTTCATCTGTTAAACTTCGCATTTTTGGAAAAATATCCGCACTCTTAATACTTGGGTGAATTTCCGAGATAGAGTCAGTACCATCGTAGCTCATCGGATCTTTCAGATATCCTACTAAGCTACTAATGTTATCACGTGGTGGTGTTGCTAAACTAAGTGCCTCAACATCTAACCCTACGTTTGGGTTTGTTTTTGTTAAACCACCCACGTGACATATACCACATGCGTTGTTAAAAAGTCTTTTACCACGTTTTACCTGTTCAGGGCTTAACACTACTGTACTTCCTTTTGCATCTAGGGTTACAGTCCTTGTATCTTCGTCTAATTCTAATGCGCTACACGGCGACATCTGAACATTAAAGATAAATGTCGCTAAAATGCCTCCTATTAAAAATTTACTCTTTAGCACCATATATAAATTCGGTTTTGTTGAAAAGTACAAATTGTATTGTTATTGAACTACTTGGTATAATTATAAAGTATATAACCTAAGAATTTTAAAATACGTGCTTAAATAAATTCATAATCTTATCCAAAGTTGATCCTAAAAAAGCATTGTTCTACTTATTTTTAAATAGAATTTATCTATCGAATGTATTTTTACCAGTAAATTTAACATTAACTGGTTGAGGATTTTTACCAATGGAATGACCAATGTTTCCAATACCGATACGACCTTCGTTTAATTTCTCAGGGAAGATCCCATCTTTCGGATGTAGATATTGAACTTCACTATTTGGGAAGATTCTATAGATTTTATAATCTTGTATTTTGAATGCGGTACGCAATTGTGATCCAAGCGCTAAACATTGTTCCTTTTTTGCAAGATACAGTAGGTTTTCACCTTTTTGCATAATGGCAGCACCACTTGTTGGCATTTCAAAAATCTGTTCTTTTTTACTTGTCCATGTAATCGCATACTTTTCCTCAATTTCAGCTGCTCTTAACCAGCCACCTGTACTACCTCCAAATGTTGGGGAAGGAATCTGTAAATTTAATATGTCTGTTGTCATATGTCTTTAATATTTTTAAGGTTAAAGAAAAACCACCTTAGATTGTAAATTTAATTATAACCGAATTTTATCGATTTGTTTTACTTAAATATTTGAAAATTATCTAGATTAAAGCTACAAGGAGAAATTAGGTAGTCTAGTATGATCTAACTATTAAAATTGAACCTAAAAATAAACGTTAAATAAAGAAGTAAAATAATACTTTTATGGTTTACAGGTTTTTTCCTATATTAAGTTAAAAGACAAATATCTCGATAAAAGTTTTATTAAGTGGCAATTTTTTAATAGATTAAAATTAGCTTGGGGTAGAAAAACTATAACCCAATATTAGAGTTGTTGTAATTAGAAAATAAAAATATAAGATGCTCCTCAATATTACATCAATCTTTTTAGGATTTTTCGTTGCGAGTTTTTTAGATACGACAATTGGAGAATTTCCATCTTGGGCTGTCGCAGGCGCATCCTCAATTGTCGTTGGAATAGAGTTATTAAATGAAATCGTTTACCTATATTTCTCTTCTATTCGTTCACTAAAGAAAAAAACACGAGTTTTAAATATCGTTAATTCATTTAAATTGGGTATTATATATGGTTTGATTGTTGACGCATTTAAATTGGGTAGTTAATTTAATCGTTTTCTACTATAAATTTATTAATAGTAAAATTAGCTGGTTTTAAACTGGAAACTTTCCGAAAAATAATACCCTCCAAGAATATTGATTTAAATTAAGGTAATTGGGAAGACGGATTAAATGAAAAGAATTTTATTGTATAATATTAGATATAGTTATAATTTATTAGGTTCTATGATTACAGATAGTCAAATTTTCTTCGCGTTAACAATTGCTTTAACAGCTGCTATTTTTGCGATTGGTCTAGGACGTCAGTTATACGTTTAATTTGATTTTAGTTAATAAAGTACTTTTCCCTGCTAATAAACTCATACACCTATTTCTTAGAACAAGTTTTTCACTAATTATTGTATGAGAATATTGAGACTTAGACTTTAGACTAATTTATCATTTTGCCAGTGTGCCAAAATTGCTTTATACATCAATAAAAAATACTGTTCTTTAGGTTCCACCTAAAATTTAGGTGGAACCTAAAGAACAGTATTTATAGTTATTATTAACTAAAATCTTAATGTAAAAATATTCTTAGAACAGGTGTTAAAGAATCTGTCCATATGTATGAAGTCCTTTTCCCAAGAAATTAACACCTAAGTAACAAATCCATACAACTACAAATCCAACCGCGGCAATCATTGCTGGTTTTTCGCCTTGCCACGTCTTCGTAATTCGTGCATGTAAATATGAAGCGAAAACAAGCCAAGTAATCAATGCCCATGTTTCTTTAGGATCCCAACTCCAATATGAACCCCAAGCCTCATTAGCCCAAACGGCACCGGCTATTATACCGATAGTTAAAAGTGGAAACCCAAAACTAATTGTACGGTAACTTAAGTTATCAATACTTTCCAATAAACTCAGACGATTATCAGTTCGAAGAGATGTCTGACTTGTTTCGAGAATATTCATTTGTACTGTCCTAGGGGTAAAACCTTTTCCTATGGAATTCCCTTGTAATGTTATGGTATCAGTTTTCCCCCACGCCAAGGCAAGGAAGAAAATAGCTAGTAAAGAACCAATAATTAAACTAGCATAACTTAACATCATCACTGTTACATGCATCATTAACCAATTCGATTTAAGTGCAGGTACTAGCGGTGAAGGGGATTGCATATTTTCTGGTAAAGATAAACTTGCAAAACCACATACAAAAAGCGCAATGGGACTGCTTAGTGAACTAATAACAGAGACACGAGATTTATTTTCAGTTACAAGACTTATAAATGTTATACTCCAGGCTAAAAACATCAGTGATTCATACAGATTACTTAACGGAAAATATCCGTATTGTAACCATCGAAGCCCGAGTAGGGAAAAAATTAGTAAATTAGTAAAAACTAAGCCATAAAATCCTGCTTTTTGTAGACCTTTGAAGCTTGAATATATTAGACTTGCCCAAGATACAACTGTTACTATAAGCAAGCTTAAAAAAATTAGGTTGTCTAGAAAAGACTGAATGTTCATTTTCTTTATTTGTGCTACATCTAAGTAAAAAGTTTCTCAGACATTGTAAATTCGTACGTATTTATATAAGTTTTAGGCTACCTCTTCTTGTTCGATTAAAACAAAAAATAGAGCAAAACATAACCCTGGAAAAAATAGAGTAACTACTGGCGTTAGAATTGAAGGTAAAAATGATGCTGACATATGAGTGTACCTTATTATTAAATTAATAAAATTACTTGAAATTAGGGTCGCTTCGACTTTCTATTTAAAAAAGCTATATATATAAAGCTTATGCTTATGCTTAAGAGTATTATATAATATAGGCTTTTTTAAACGTTAAATTTTTTTTACTAACTTCAATTATACATTAAATCAGTACCTTTTTTGCTGCTATATATGAACAAATTACCATCCAGTGATTAAAACTAATAGTTCGTAAAATTACAAAGTTCCTATTAAAAATAATGCGGACGGAGAGACTCGAACTCTCAAGAGGGATACTCGCTAGAACCTAAATCTAGTGCGTCTACCAATTTCGCCACGTCCGCTTTTCTTGTAATATTATTGTACGTGAGTTCGTACTTTTATGCAAGATAGTTATTTGTCAGGTATTATAAAAGAATAGGCTGTTGTAATAAACAAACAACCTATTCTTTATATTTATAGTTAATTAATTAACAGTTACCCAATCCACATCAACATTTTCTAAAATAATTGATGAGTTGTAAATTTGTAGGATAATAACTAGAAATACTAAAAATAAACCCATAAAGACACCCATTACTGGTGTTGTTCCCCAACCGGGTGCAACCTTTCCGTATTCTGCATTTAGTGGTCGTAGAATTTCTCCTAACCTTGTTCGTAGGGCCATAATTGTGTAACGAAAAAAATTATATTATAAAATACTTGTTTATTGAGTGATTTATAACAACATAATATATATTATAACAAACTTTTGAACTTTTATTTAACCTTGTTAAAAACTAATCCATGGAAAGCGCAACACTCTTAAGTATTTTTATTTCTGGTCTTCTTTTAGGCATCACGAGTTATTCTGTTTATACCGCGTTTGGACCTGTATCAAAAAATTTACGTGATCCGTTTGAGGAGCATGAAGATTAATTACTTCTAACGAAAAAAATCATTCACTCGCGTGAATGATTTTTTTATTTCATGAGTTATTTCTTAACGATTCTTGGTGGATCTCTAAAGAAAATTGCAAAGAAGATAACAGTTAAGGTTCCGATTAAAAGAAAAGTATATACTAATGCTTCCATTTTTAAACTTAATTCGTTTTTTTAAAAAAGTATCTTAGATTACGAAATGGTAAATGTTTATACAACACCTTGTTTTTTCGTTGACTTGTCACCAAGCTTTTGGAATGCACCAAATTCTACTTGTTCTAGAACCTCTGCACCAATACCTGCAAATACGTCTCTAAATAAAGTTCTTCCACCATGCCATAGGTGTCCTAAGAAGAATAGAAGAGCAAAGTTCGCATGTCCAAATGTATACCAACCACGTGGGCTACTTCGGAATACACCATCGGATTCAAGAGTTGTTCTATCAAACTCAAAAACCTCACCTAATTGTGACTTTCGTGCATATTTCTTAACTGTTGGAGCATCAGTAAAAACTTGACCGTTTAGTTTTCCACCGTAGAAGTTACAACTAACACCAACTTGCTCAATACTATACTTAGACTCAGCACGACGGAATGGAATATCGGCACGTACAATACCATCTTTATCTACAAGAATAACCGGGAATGTCTCAAAGAATGCAGGCATTCGACGAACTGTTAGTTCTCGACCCTCTTTATCCTGGAAAACTGGGTGACCTAACCAAGCTTCGGCAATACCATCACCTTTATTCATAGGACCAGCACGGAATAGACCACCTTTTGCAGGGTTGTTTCCAATATAATCATAGAACGCTAGTTTATCTGGAATTCTTGACCATGCTTGGCTTAATGAAAGACCTTCACTAATTGAAGCTTCAACACGTCTCTCAATTTCCTGTTGGAAATATCCACTATCCCACTGGTAACGAGTTGGACCAAACAGCTCGATCGGTGTCGTAGCGGCACCATACCACATAGTACCAGATGTAATGAAAGCTGCGAAGAATACAGCAGCAATACTACTTGATAGAACTGTCTCAATATTACCCATACGAAGAGCACGGTAAAGTCGTTGAGGTGGACGGATTGTTAAGTGAAACACACCTGCTAAAATCCCTAGAATACCTGCTGCAATATGGTGTGATGCAATACCGCCCGGGTTAAATGGGTTAAATCCTTCAGCACCCCATGCCGGTGCTACTGCCTGAACACGTCCAGTTACACCATAAGCATCTGAAACCCAAATTCCGGGACCAAATGCACCAGTTACGTGGAAAGCACCAAAACCAAAACACAGTAAACTAGCAAGGAATAAGTGAATTCCAAAAATTTTTGGAAGGTCTAACGCTGGTTCACCCGTACGTGGATCTCTAAATAACTCAAGATCCCAATATACCCAGTGCCAAATTGCTGCTAAAAAACACATACCTGATAAGACAATGTGAGTTAATGCAACACCTTCAAAACTCCAAATACCTGGATTTGAAACACTTTCTCCTGTAATACTCCAACCACCCCAGGAATCAGTAACACCTAGACGAGCCATAAATGGCATTACAAACATACCTTGACGCCACATTGGATTTAAAACAGGGTCTGATGGATCAAAAACAGCAAGTTCGTATAGGGCCATTGAACCTGCCCAACCTGCAACAAGCGCAGTATGCATTAAATGTACCGCAATTAGGCGGCCCGGGTCGTTTAAAACTACAGTATGAACACGATACCATGGTAGTGCCATATATCTTTTCCTCTTTTAGAAAAATTCTTGACTTTCTTACGAAAAATATCTTAATTATAACTATATACTACGAATACCTTTTTTGTTAAAATTTTTAATTTTTAAACAAGTTTTAGTTTTCCCGGGTTGTCGCTGATCATTCTACTCAGTTGTTACAGCTGCTGGTTCGTCCTTCTTTTGCTGCGCCAAACCAATAATGTCTAACTGAGCTTTTGACATTCATTTAATCTTAATAAGTAGTTTTACTCGAATTAAACTAAAGAAATAAGACGATATTGAAGTTTCCAAAACAGTATTAATTTGCTATAATCTATAATATATTAGCGGGTGTAGCTCAGGGGTAGAGCGCAACCTTGCCAAGGTTGATGTCGAGCGTTCGAATCGCTTCACCCGCTTTTCAAGGTAATTTTATTTAAAACCACATTAACTTGACAAAATTATTACGTTTCACGTACTATTTGTTTATCACTATATGGAGAGGTGGCAGAGTTGGTCGATTGCGTCTGATTTGAAATCAGATGAAGTGCAAGCTTCCGTGGGTTCGAATCCCACCTTCTCCGTTAAAAAAAACGTAAAAAAGATACCAATACTTTTTAAAAATATACGTCCAAGGGATGAGATCAAAACTGTTTATAGACCACGTTTAAGGTTGGTAGAACCTTCATTCGATAACGTTGAAAAGCTACAAAAAATAAAAGATGACGTATCCTGTGGAGCTTGTTCTGATGTTGTTTTTCGGGAAGGGCTTGTATTGAACATTGAAACAGGGGCATCTTTGCTCATAGATGGCAATAATTTGTGTAAAACAATAAAAAAGATCTCAGTATATGATAACAGCCGAGGTGAGTTTATCGAGATTTTGGCATCGGGTTCGTTAGATTTGAGTAACTTACATCTTAAGATTTCTTTGGTACCAAATATTGATAATCTTAATTATATAATCCACTCAAAGAAAGGTGTTCTGGGAAGTGAGAAGGACGGCGAAATTGTCCAGGGGGTTCTTCAGGTCGTACTCCGAAAATTATTAACATCGACCAACACGTTTACCTTCACTAATGTCATTACAAAAACTGATAGGCTGTTTAGGAAAGATGTCGACAATTTTAGTGATATACGTACCATAAGCGACTTGATGATTCTGTCCTTTGACGAAGCTAAATTGCTATACAATAATTATTGGGCAGAATTAACCAAATCAGAGAAACGGAATTGGTTCAACTCGTATATTGGAGCCCCAACTTGCGAGCACTTACGGTTTCGCAGCAGGGGCCTCAATATCTCAAAGTATTGGCTGGCACAATAAAGGATGGGGATTTATAACAGGTAGTGTATGCTGTTCAAGCTATTTGGTTAAAGCTCATAGAGAGAACCCCAGGAACCCCGTACTCGTTGCTTCTAGAGCAACTATGTCACCTTTTGAAGCTTCTAAAGTAGCTGATATAGTTTAGTTAATATTATCAAATATACAGCAAAAGACAAAATTTGGATTTTTTTTTAATAATTTTCATCCACACAAACTTTAAATAAAAAATTAAGTGTTAAAACACGACACGTTTTAGGAAACCTTATGTAAAATCGGGCAAGAAGGGATTCGAACCCCTGACACCGTGGTTCGTAGCCACGTGCTCTAGTCCACTGAGCTACAAGCCCTGCTATACAACTTCTCTTTAAGTATTTCTGGGGCGGTAGGGGTCGAACCTACGAATGGCGGAGTCAAAGTCCGATGCCTTACCACTTGGCGACGCCCCATATTTCTTATGTTACGAAAGTATATAGATCAATACTATCTGTTTTTCTTAAAACTGTCAATCAACGACAATCATAAATTATTTTAGAACTGTGCTTTCAATTTGAAAACAACAGTTCTAAAATTTAATGAAAAATTATGGTTTAGTCTTTCAGGCTTGCAATTGCTGATTTTAAAACTTCTTCGTTTTCCGGAGTAAGTTTTTTCTCAGTTTGAATGCTTGTAATGAATTGTGGTACCGAGTTTCTAATGTAAGCTCTTAATTTCCCAACGAATTCTTTAACGTCAGAAACCGGAACGTCATCTAAGTAACCGTTAATACCAGCATAAATTAAAGCAACTTGCTCTTCTACTACGATTGGAGAGTTTTGCTTTTGCTTCAACATTTCACGTAATCTTTGCCCACGTGCTAGTTCAGCTTGAGTGGCAGCATCAAGGTCAGAAGCAAATTGAGAGAATGCTTCTAGTTCGGCGAATTGGGCTAGCTCAAGTTTTAGCTTACCAGCAACTTGTTTCATTGCTTTTGTTTGCGCTGCTGAACCTACTCGTGACACTGAAATACCAACATTAATGGCTGGTCGAATACCAGAGTTGAATAAATCACCTGATAAGAAGATTTGACCATCTGTAATTGAGATTACATTTGTTGGAATATATGCAGAAACATCACCAGCTTGAGTTTCGATAATTGGTAATGCCGTCATACTACCACCACCAAGTGCATCACTTAGTTTAGCGGCACGCTCTAAAAGACGTGAGTGTAAGTAGAAAACATCTCCGGGGTACGCTTCACGACCTGGTGGACGGCGAAGAAGTAAAGACATTTGACGGTATGCTGAAGCTTGCTTTGAAAGATCATCATAAATGATTAATGTTGCCTTTCCATTATACATAAAGTATTCAGCTAAAGCTGCACCAGTATATGGAGCAATGTATTGTAACGTAGCTGGATCATCGGCATTTGCAGTTACAACAATTGTATATGGCAGTGCACCTTTCTCTTCTAATGTTGTTACAATTGATGCAACCGAAGAAGCTTTCTGACCAATTGCTACATATACACAAACCACATCTTCTGCTTTTTGGTTAATGATAGTATCAATTGCTACCGACGTTTTACCTGTTTGACGATCACCAATAATAAGCTCACGTTGACCGCGACCAATTGGAATCATAGAATCAATCGCAGTAATTCCTGTTTGTACAGGCTCACAAACGGATTTTCTAGTAATAATTCCAGGTGCCATTGATTCAACAAGGCGATTCTCCGAGCTTGGGATATCACCTTTACCATCAATTGGACGTGCTAGTGAATCCACCACTCGACCTAAGAATCCATCACCAACAGGGACTTGAGCAATTTTGCCTGTTGAACGAACAGCACCACCTTCAAGGATATCTAATCCAGGTCCCATTAAAACGGCACCTACATTATCATTTTCAAGATTTAGGGCAATACCAATTGTTTTATCTTCAAACTCTAAAAGCTCACCTGCCATTACTTGCTCCAGACCATATACACGCGCGATACCGTCTCCAACCTGTAGAACAGTACCTACGTTATCGATTTGAACTTCTTGGTCGTAACTTTCAATTTGTTGGCGAATGATGTTACTAATCTCGTCGGGTCTGATATTGATCATATTTTGCCGAATTTACTTTTTGACTAAATAATTTTTTATTTTAAATGCTACTCGCATTTAAATTATACTTTGGCTTAGGCGCCTAAAAGACTACTAATTTGGTTTAATTGACCACGTATACTTGTATCTACAAGTTTAGAACCAACTTCTACCGTAAATCCACCAATTAATTTAGGATCTACTCGTAAAGCAAGTTTAATTTGTTTAGCGCCTGTCATAACTTTTAATTTTTCAGCCAGATCTTTTTGCTGTTGACCTGATAACTGAATAGAAGAAGTTACTTTTGCGATTTCAATCGAATCTTTCTTGTAAGAAAGCTCTAAAAACCTCTGTGCTACACTATCAAGGAAAGCAATACGACTACGGTCTACTAGCAACATTAGAAATGTTAAAGAGGTAGTACTAATTTGTTCACCTAAAACGTCTTTTAGTACATTCTTTTTAGCATCACGAGTAATTAATGGGTTATTTAAAAACTTTTTTAAATCACTCGAATTTGCTAAAAATTGTGAAACGATATTCATATCGTTTGTTGTTTCTTTTAGAGAACTATTTAAATTTGCTAACTCTAAAAGTGCTTCTGCATATGGCTCCGCAATTTTAACAACTGACATATTTTAGTCTTATAATTTAGAAATATTTCTATCGATAATTTGTTGTTGTGTATCGTCGCCTAATTTTCCTTCTAGTTGTAAAGTTACACGTTGAAGTGCAAGCGCAACAACATAATCTGAAATTTGTTTACGTACTTTTGCTTCGATTGTTACAATTTGAGCTTTTGCTGTCTTTGATAAACGTTCGATTTCGACTTTACCGTCCGTCAGGATAGAACTCTTAACTTTTTTTGCTGTCGCTTCAGCATCGGTTTTAATCGACGCAATAACAAGTTGAGCTTGTTCTAACTGAGTTTCACTTTCAGTAAGTCGTGTAGTGGCTTGGGCTAATCTTTCCTCAGATTCTTGTATAGCACCTAAGATTTTTTCTTGACGCTCGACTAAACTTTCTGATAAGGCATTGCTTCCAAGGTAAAAAATACCGCCAACAAGTATCGTTAGGTTTACAACGTTTGCTTCAAAGATATCAAGGTTAAGACTAAGAGAACCCTCTGCAACCAAGCTTGAGAAACTATTTATATGAGTAAATAAATACATTTTTTAAGGAATATTTGATTAACAAAATCTATAGAATTGCTTGCTTCCCTAATAATTTTTCTTTAATTAATTGACTTAACTCGTCAATTTGTGATTCAAGCTGTTTTAAAGCTAATTCTTTTTGCGCATCAAGTTGTTTACTTGCTTGATTAACTAAACTAGCTGCGTCTTTACGTGCTTGGTCTAATTCTTGCGCAACGATTCCCTTAGCTTCTGTTTCTGCAACTGAAATTACAGATTGTGCACCTACTTTCGCTTCTTTTAATTGGCCCTCATACTTTTTGCATAATTCATCCGCTTGTAGTAGCTTTTCTGAAGCTTCTGATAAATTAGTAGTTATAAAAGTTTCACGAGTTTCAAGAACTGCTGAAATTGGTTTATAAAATACGAATGTCAGTACAACCGTTAGTAAAATGAATTGTAGCGCCATAAGAGGTAATGTAGCGTTGAAATCGAAAAGACCACCGCTCCCTTCAGCCAAAGCTAAAAGCTGGCTTATAGGCATTGAAAAAGTATTCATTTTTTTCTACGATTTGAATAAGTTCATTTAAAAATAGCGCTTAGTTTAATACTAAGCGCTTCAAAGTTGTTATGCTCCTACAAATGGGTTTGCAAATAGTAAACAAAGTGCAACTACAAGACCATAAATTGTTAATGATTCCATGAACGCTAGTGACAGAAGAAGCGTACCACGAATCTTACCTTCTGCTTCTGGTTGACGAGCTAAACCTTCTACAGCCTGTGCTGCCGCTGTACCTTGACCAATACCTGGTCCAATAGCAGCTAGACCAATAGCTAAACCTGCAGCAATAACGGAAGCACCTGATACGATAGGATTCATAATGACTTTTTATATTAAAAGGATAATAAAAGAAAATTTACGTGTAGAAAATTAACAGATTTCTTAAAATTAAGTTACTCAATCGATTCCGCAATATAGGCAGCTGAAAGTGTTGCAAACACAAGTGCTTGTACAGAACTAGCAAAAATACCTAATACCATAACTGGTAATGGGATAAATAGAGGAACTAATAAACATAGAACCGATACTACAATTTCATCCGCTAGAATGTTACCAAATAAACGGAAACTAAGTGAAAGAGGTTTTGTAAAATCTTCTAAGATATTAATCGGTAAAAAAAATGGAGCTGGTTGAATATAGCGTGCAAAGAACCCAAGTCCTTTTTCTTTAAATCCTGCGTAAAAATAACTGATCGATGTTAATAACGATAATGCTACCGTAGTATTAATATCATTTGTTGGGGCAGCTAGTTCTCCTTCTGGTAAGTGAATTAACTTCCATGGAACGAGTGCACCTAACCAGTTTGCAACAAAGATAAAGAGAAATAACGTACCAACGAATGGTACCCAAGGACGATAGTGGTATTCACCCATTTGATCTTTTGCAATACCCGCAACATACTCGAATACAGCTTCAAGAAAATTTTGAAGTCCTTTAGGGACTTGCTCAAGTTTTAATGTACCTAATACTGCTAGAGTTAAGATGATAGCAAGTACAAGCCACGTTACAATTAAAACTTGGCCATGAACAGCTAAACCGCCTATATCCCAGTATAAGTGGGTACCAACTTCGACAGCAGCCAGTGAAAAAAACATAACAACGTAATAAATTCGAAGTGAATAGTGCAATTTTTGTCTTGCTTATATATATTTATACCTAAAAAATCTCTAACCGTGTCAAAAGTTCAAATAAAGATATAGGACAGTTATAAATTAGTTTAAGTTTAAACGGTTCATAATTCGTAAATTTACCAAAATTTCACGATATATCTCTTCGGTAAAAAATGTACAGTAAATATTTGAGGTTTAATATTATTCAAAGAAGTTTCTGGTATTAATTCCGAACCGAATTTTGTCCTTGTAAGATACCATCTGCCAACTTAGAAAGAATTAACTTAATAGACCGCACCGCATCATCATTGGCTGGAATTGGAATATCCACTAAATTTGGATCACAATTTGTATCTAAAATTGAAATAATTGGAATTCCGAGCTTTTGACACTCAAGAAGCGCCGTCGTTTCACGTTTTGGATCAACAATAATAGCAATATCAGGAACTTGAGTCATTTCTCTTAAACCACCAATATTTTGGCGAAGTTTATCATGTTCACGACGTAAGAGAGCAGCTTCTTTTTTTGGTAATAAATCTAAAATCCCCTCTTCTTCTTTCTTATCTAATTCTTTTAAGTATTCAATCCGCTTCTGAACTGTCGTCCAATTGGTAAGTGTACCTCCTAACCAACGGTGATCAATATAATGAGAATTACAACGTTGTGCTTCTTCAACAATAATTGCAGAAGCTTGACGCTTCGTTCCAACGAAAAGAAATGTCTTTTTTTCTTGGCTTGCCTTTTGAACATATTCGTATGCATATGTTAGGAGCCGAGCTGTTTGTACTAAATCGATTACATGTATCCCATTCTGTTCTGCATAAATATACGGAAACATTTTTGGGTTCCATCGACTAGCCTGATGTCCAAAATGCACACCAGCATCTAATAGTTCACCTAATGTAATAACTGTCATAATTTTCTTTTTTCTCTAAGTAGCGGTTAAGAAGTGAATTAATATTGATGATAGGGTGATTTCTAAATTTTACGTGAGTAATATTCCACTACGAGAAGCTCATTTAATTTTAAGGCAACCCACTCTCGGTCAACAACGCGTAAAACTTTTGCTGTTAATTTTTCTTTATCAAAATCTAAATGCTGGGGAATATTAGACAGAGTTGGTGTTTCAAGGTTAACTTGGGCCAATTTTTCCGAACGTACGGACTTTTTAACTGTCAATATATCTCCAGGTTGGCATTGATAACTTGCTATGGATACACAAGTTTGATTAACGAAAATATGTTTATGGTTAACCAATTGGCGAGCAGCAGCAATCGTTGGTGCTAAACCAAGTCGAAAAACTAAATTATCTAAACGCATTTCCAATAAATGAAGTAGGATTGTTCCTGTTGCTCCTTTTATTTTTTTTGCTTGTTTTACATAATTCATTAACTGTTTCTCCGAAATCCCATAGTTAAAGCGAATCTTTTGTTTTTCCTCTAAACGGACAGCATATTGTGTAAGTTTTTTATTTACCGCTCCATGTTGTCCAGGTCTACTTGTTCTTTTATTTACTTTACTTGTTAACCCAGGTAGATCACCTAGTCTACGTGTTATTCTTAATTTTGCTCCAACATAACGGGCCATAAATATTTTCTTCTTCTTGTAAAATTATAATTATTTAACGCCTTTATAAAATTTTAAACACTACTAAATTACTATATGTTTTAAAAAATTGAAATAAAGAACTTACTTTTTTAACGTTTTTCGTTGACCTGACGCTTTAATAATTTTGTTTTTGTCAGATCTTGCGGGTGGTGAAAGAAGTTCACTACTTCGTTTTGCTCACGTTTTAACATTTCACAATTCTCCGAGTAACTAAAACCTGTTCCAGCTGGGATTAATCTTCCAATAATGACATTTTCCTTCAATCCATTTAACCAATCCTTTTTACCCTCAATGGCTGCTTCAGTTAAAACACGGGTTGTTTCTTGAAAACTTGCAGCGGAAATAAAACTATCACTATTTAATGCGGCTTTTGTAATACCCAATAAAATTGGATAGTATGAGGGGGCTTCCTCGTTCTGTGTTTCCGCAATAGCTGTGATTGTTACGATTTTTTTTAAGTCTAAAATTTCACCCGGTAGAAATGTTGTATCACCACTTCCATCAATACATACTTTAGAAGTCATTTGTCTTACAATAACTTCAAGATGTTTATCCGCAATTTGTACTCCTTGAGCAGAATATGTTTTTTGTATTTCGTTTACTAAAAATAACTGTAATACTTTAATGCTTAATTTACAGGCATCCAAAAGGCTATACTTTTTCTTATAGTAGGTAAAAAGTACTTCAATTTTCGTATGAGGACTTATTACTCCATCTGTTAAAGGTTGTGAAAGTTCAACATATTGCCCATTTGTAAATTGTGGAGTGACGCCCATAGGTATCGGAATTACATCTTTTTCATCTTCTAGATTATAAATTTCAACACTACTCAGTTTTGGACGGAAATAAGCGTAACCTGAGCATGGAGCTAAGATGGCTGCTTTTCGTATTTTTCTAGCTTCTAAAATCTCTTCTACCTTTGGTAAGCCTTGAACAATATCAGTAGTTTTAACTTTTTCATAAACTAACGTTGCTAAAGTATCACCTTGCCTAACCAATTCACCATTTTTAATACGCAGGATTGTCCCACTAGAAATTAAATAAGGGCGACCTAACCGAATTAAGATTTGTTCTGCCGATATATCAAATACTTGTCCACTATATGGAGCGGATAGATTTTCACCCAGTAATGTACCTGGACGAATTAAATCACCCACTTTAATTTTTAATTTGTGTCGAGGAAAATAATAAGGGATACTTTTAAGGTAACGATTTTCTAAAATAAGGAGCTCATTTTCGACGGACAAAACCGATCCTAAAATACCTGGGCGCTGAATTGCAATCTCGGTATAAGCCAAAATTGTATTTGCACATACATATTGTTGGTCTTTAACCAATAACCGAACATTGACCTTTAAATTTTTATCTAAATTATTTAACGATTTATTATTAAAAGTTATTGGTTCATAGAATGCAATTTTTAAAGTATAGTACTTCTCATTTTCAATAGCACCAGAAATGAGATGAAGGTAAGGCTGCAGTTCTCCGATACGCTTTGTAAAGTCGATTGTCAAGAATGTTTTAAGCAAATCAACACTAGTATTTGAAACGACTCTTTCCCAATTCTTGTAGAAAACTTTTTTAATTACTCTTAAGCGGGCGTAACCTTGCGTAGTAAAAGGTTTAAAAAGTTGCTCAAACGCAATAGATTTAGCTTTTGATATAGAGTAAGTTTTGACTGGTCTAATTAATAAGTAAGAGAACTCAAAGATTTCAAAAAATTCTAAGTAGACTAATTTTTGTGCTATCAAACGTTTCGGAATAATGGCCTCACCCGGTTTTACAAAACGGTTTACTTTATTAGTGACTTTAACTTTTAACTTTGTTAAATTAATTAACTCGCCAGGTTTTATAATGATCTCTTGTTCAATATCATCAATATGAACCAACCCGCTAACTTTTGCAAATACATTTGGTAAAATTTCAGTGCCAGCTTTTATAATGGTTCCATTTTTTACTTTTAGTGTCTTGAATAGTAACTGATTTTTTTGCTGATGCGTTTCTTCGGGAATCCAATAAAATAAACCTGAAAATAACTTGCGTAGTGTCTTTTTCTTTTTTACACTTTGTCCTTTTTCAAGCGTGTATGTAATAATTCCGCCAACTTCAGTTCGGTATAACTTATCTTCTAAAGTAGCTATCGTATCACCTTTTTTTATGACACTATCAGGTTTAATCTCTAACCGAAATGTATTTGTATTATGTCTAGTTTTAAACGTAAAAGGATAAGCGTCTGTTCCTGTTTTTTTACCCTTTAAATTCTTTAAGGCAAAGGAATGGTGAAGGATCTTTAAACCTTGTCCTTGTGAACTTGAATTTAAATAAGCGATACCAGCGTATGTATTACTAACATTCGTTTTTGTTAAAATTGAACCTTTTTCAAGAAAGGTTCCGGGTTGCATATTAAATTTAGTAAGGTTCGGTAATGAATATAAATTACCTTGGAGAACCCAAATCAAATTTGTCTGTTTTGTTTTAGTTAAGTCAGAGGTATTAAAATTATGTGCACTTTTATTATCTAGAGCGGGAAAATAAAGCGTACCACTTTCACGAGCAGTGATATCTTTGCGTTCCTCTTCTAAAATTACATCTGTCTCCTTTTTGATTTCGGCAATAATTTCGTTTTTATAAACTTTTTGGTTATTATTTACTAATAGAATCCCTTCCGGAGGAATAACAAATGAAATCTTTGATTTGTTTGAACAGAAAATATTAAGTTGCACACTCTCCTTTAAACGAAACCCTGATGCACCATGTAGAGTTCGAAACATAAAAGCTTGGCCTTTCGGATCATAATTAATAATCCCTTCATATGGAGAACGAACTTGATACGTTAAATCACCTGAAAAAACTCCACCAGTATGAAAAGTACGCATAGTTAATTGCGTGCCTGGTTCACCGATTGATTGTGCCGCTACAATACCGATTGCTTCCCCGAGGTCAACAATTCTTGAATAAGCAAGGTGCCAACCATAACATTTACGACATACGGAACGGATTGAATTACAGGTTAAAGGTGATCTAACTTTTAAGTTTTTGTATCTAACAGAAGCGGTTTCGATCTTTTCAACGAAGTCAGAAGTTATTTCTGTATTTCTTGGTGCAAGTAGTTGATCATTTTCATCAAACAATGGTTGTGCAAGTAGGCGCCCAATAAAACGAGAGATGTTTCCCGCTTTGCTATTATTTATTTCCATTTCTGAGATGCCTTCCTTTGTCCCACAATCTTCTTCACGAATAATTATATCTTGTGCAACATCTACTAGACGTCTTGTTAAATAACCGGAATCTGCTGTTCGAAGTGCAGTATCAACAAGTCCCTTACGAGCACCATAAGAAGAAATAATATATTCTGTTACATTTAGTCCTTCACGAAAATTACTACGTATCGGTAAATCAATAATTTGACCTTGAGGATCAGCCATTAACCCTCGCATTCCGACAAGCTGACGCACTTGTGAAATATTTCCACGAGCACCTGAGAATGCCATAATATAAAGTGGATTTAAAGGATCACTTTCACGAAAATAAGTTAAAACTTCATCTTTAAGAAAATTATTCGCATTATTCCATGTATCAATTGTTTTCTGAAAACGTTCAATATCGGTGATCTTTCCAACTTCATATTGTTTTTTAATAATTTCGACTTCATTATTGGTTAAACCAACTAATTCAAGTTTTTTATTTGGAACACGTAAATCTTCTATACTTAAGGAAATACCCGATTGAGTTGCGTAGTGAAAAGTAAGATTTTTTACCTGATCTGCAATAACGGAGGATTTCACAATACCATAGTTTAAAAAGGCATCATACATTAATTGCTTGAGTTGGCGTTTGTTAACCAAACTATTCGTAAAGGATTTTATATTTTCCATCAACTAACTTATATTTATTGAAAAGCTTTATTTAAAAGAATTCGTCCTGGTGTTGTGCGTAAGTAATTTACACGCCATTTTTCACCTTGCGTACTTTCTTTAAACTTAAAATTTGGGCCTGTGCTAAATTTAAAATCCTGTGTTTTTATTGTTCGTGTGATTTGTTGTTCCACCGTGTTTAGGTCAGAACATTGAACCCAAACGAATGTATGCAAATTAATAACTTTTTCTTCATAAGCAAGTAATACATCTTCAAAATCTGAAAAATAATGCATATTTTTAAGTTGCTGGGACGGGTTATCAACGGTTAAATAAAAACAACCCAAAATCATATCTTGACCGGGAGTTAGAATAGCATCACCGGTGGCTGGAGATAAAAAATTGTTAGGCGCAAGCATTAACAATCTTGCTTCAGTTTGTGCTTCTAGCGATAAAGGAACATGTACAGCCATTTGATCGCCATCAAAATCAGCATTAAAAGCTGGGCAAACAAGCGGATGTAACTTAATAGCTCGTCCTTCGACTAAGATAGGTTCGAACGATTGGATTCCGAGACGGTGTAGAGTGGGAGCTCTATTTAATAAAATTGGGTGCCCCGCCATAACATCAGCTAAAATTTCCCAAACTAAAGGTTCATTATTTTGGATAAGAATTTTTGCTGCCTTAATATTATTAACTAATCCTGCATAAATTAAATGGTGGATAACAAAAGGTTGAAATAGTTCAATTGCCATTTCACGCGGTAAACCACATTGATTAAGTTTTAATTCGGGCCCAACGATAATAACCGAACGCCCCGAGTAATCAACGCGTTTACCAAGAAGATTTTGTCGAAACCGACCTTGTTTACCTTCAATAATATCGCTTAAAGACTTGAGTGGTCGATTATTTAGACCTACTACGGCACGACCACGTTTCCCATTATCAAGTAAAGCATCTACTGCTTCTTGTAACATCCGTTTTTCGTTTCGAATGATCAATTCGGGAGCAATAATTTCTTTTAGGCGTGTCAAACGATTATTTCTATTAATAACACGTCTATATAGATCATTCAAATCAGATGTGGCAAACCTTCCTCCATCCAATTGTACCATTGGCCTTAAATCAGGAGGTAAAACTGGTAAATTCTCGAGAACCATCCAAGACGGATTACACTTCGAGGCTAAAAATTGATCAATTACTCTTAAACGTTTAATTAATTTGTCGCGGAGGAATAAACCTTTATCTAATGAAAGCTCGTCACGTAATGATGTTGCTGTTTGGCTAAGATTAACTTCATTTAAAAGTGTTTTTATAGCTTCAGCACCAATAGCAACAACAATCCCTTGATTACTAATGTCTTCATTATAGTCAAGTGCTACCCAATCTGTTTCACTTAAAATTTGCTTATACTCCAAATTTACATTTGTGCCAGAATTGGTAATTACATAGGAATTAAAGTAGATAATTTGCTCAATTTTTTTTATTGGGATATCTAAGATTAAAGCGATTTTGCTAGGTCGTCCTTTTACATACCACACATGTGTTACAGGTGAAGCTAACTCAATAAAACCCATTCGATGGCGCCTTACCTTCGAATCAATCACTTCAACTCCACAGCGCTCACAAACAATTCCTTTATGGCGAACACGCTTATATTTACCACAATGACATTCCCAATCATTAATTGGTCCAAATATCCTTTCACAGAATAAACCATTCATTTCCGGTTTTAAAGTCCTATAATTAATAGTTTCAGGTTTAGTAATCTCACCAACTAATTGACCATTGGGTAAAGCGCGCTCACCCCATTTACGAATACGTGCAGGAGATGCCAGATTTATTTTTATATAATCAAAAGATTTTTCCATTCGTAATTAAACTGTTTAATTGAATCTGACTAATATCCAGGAGTGAAATAAAAATTACGCAGTACGTACAGGAAGAAAACCTTGTAATAAAGTCCGCCCAGTATTAGTTCCCTTCGATTCCTCCATTAGGTTAATTTCAGTATCCACGTTATCTGGTCTATTTTTACCAACTTGATAAGCAGCAATATCTAAACAAAGTGCTTGCAATTCTCGTAAAAGAACTTTGAACGATTCAGGTGTTCCCGGTCGAGGAATAGGATGACCTTTAACAATGGCATTTAAAGCTTCATTTCGACCTTGCATATCATCTGATTTTATTGTTAAAAGTTCTTGTAGAGTGTAAGCAGCACCAAAAGCTTCTAGCGCCCAAACTTCCATCTCCCCTAAACGCTGACCTCCTTGTTGCGCTCTACCCCCTAGTGGTTGTTGGGTAACAAGTGAATATGGACCTGTGGAACGGGCATGAATTTTATCGTCGACTAAATGTACAAGCTTTAACATATAGGCACGACCCACGGTAATGGGATTATCAAATATTTCTCCTGTCTGTCCATTTGTTAGAACCATTTTTCCAGGATGATCAGAGGAAAAAAGCCACGGCTTATTAATCGCGGCTTTTTTTAGTTTATGGTTAACTAAACCACGTGAAGCTTCAACCCCATTCATTTCATCAAATGGAACAACTTTAAATCTAGTGTTTAAATGTTCCGCGGCTAATCCCAACAACGACTCAAAAATTTGCCCTACATTCATTCTTGAGGGAACACCAAGGGGGTTTAACAAAATATCAACTGGCGTACCGTCAGGAAGATAAGGCATATCTTGACGTGGTAAAATTTTTGAAATTATACCTTTATTACCATGTCGGCCCGCCATTTTGTCTCCAATATGAATTTTTCTTACTTGAGCAATATAAACTTTTATAACTTCATTCGTTCCCGGCGGTAACTCATCTTGCTTTGATCGACAAAATATTTTTATATCTAAAACTCGTCCATAGGCTCCATGGTGTAATTTTAGGGATGTATTTCGAACATCTCGGGATTTTTCACCAAAGATTGCACGTAATAATTTGCCTTCTGGCAGATAATCAGACTCACCTTTTGGAGTTAATTTTCCGACAAGTATATCACCTGACTCAACCCATGACCCAATATGAATAATTCCATTTTCATCTAACTTTGAGACTAATTTTTCATTTACGTTTGGGAGATCCCGTGTTATCTCTTCTGGTCCTAGCTTCGTCTGACGTGCTTCGATTTCAAATTTTTCAATATGAACTGAAGTATGAAGGTCATCATAGATTAACCTTTCGCTTATAACAAAAGCATCTTCGTAATTGTAGCCTTCCCATGGCATGTAAGCAATTAATATATTTTGGCCAACAGCTAATTCCCCACCTTCCGTCGACGTTCCATCGGCAAGAACTTGGCCTTGGCAAACTTTTTCATTTAAAGAGATTAAAGCTTTTTGATTAATACATGTATCTTGGTTAGAACGCTGATATTTTGTTAAAATATAACTTAAGGTATTGCCTTTCATATCTTTGACCACGATTCTACCTTGACAGACAGAGGAAACTTTTCCACTAGATAAGCTTAAAATTGCCATACCTGAATCACGTGCGGTTTGAGCTTCGAGGCCCGTACCAACTAAAGGTGCATCGGCATAAACTAGGGGTACGGATTGGCGCTGCATATTTGACCCCATTAAGGCTCTATTTGCATCATCATGCTCAAGAAAGGGAATTAATGATGTAGCTAATGAAACAACTTGAAGAGGCGAAACAGCGATGTAATCAACGCGCTCCGCTGGTACAATAACTAATTCATTCTGGTGTCTAACGGGAACATTATCATTTTTTATTTGGTCCTTATCTGTAATTTCTAAATCCCCCGCGGCTAAACGAAAAGTCCCTTCTGTTATGGCATCCATATAAACAGGTAAGATATCTTTTAGAACTTTACCCTTTTTGACCTTGTAAAATGGGGTCTCAATGAAACCGTAAGAATTAACACGACTATAAGTTGCTAACGAACCAATTAATCCTGCGTTTGGTCCCTCTGGTGTTTCAATTGGACAAATACGGCCATATTGACTTGGGTGAATGTCACGAATTAAAAAACTTGCCCTATCACGCGTAATACCACCGGGGCCTAAAACGGATAAACGTCTTTTGTGAGTCAACTCAGCAAGTGGATTTGTTTGGTCCATAAATTGTGATAAAGGATTCGAACCAAAAAATTCTCGGACTGAAGCGGCTAGTGGTTTAGGGTTTACTAGGGTAGGGACTCTTAGTTGGCTAGGTTCACAAATTGCCATACGCTCACGTACAATTCTTTCTAAACGACTTAACCCAACTCTAACTTGATTGGTCAACAGTTCACCTATTGATCGAACCCGACGGTTTCCAAGATGATCAATATCATCACTCGGAGCTGGCATAGTAGCAAATTTAATTAAATAATTAATAATTGCTAAAATGTCTTTTGGTGTTAAGACTCGAACATTATGTGGAATTGCTAAATCTAAACGTTGATTTAATTTATGACGACCGATATAACCTAGATCATAACGTTTTGGATCAAAAAACTTTGAATAAAGGAGCTGTTGCCCACCTTTAATAGTGGTTGATTCCTCTGGGCGAAGCCGACTATGGATTTCCAATAAGCATTCCTCGGAAGTAATCCCAGCATTAAGTTGGCTTGTATTTTGAAAATAAGAAGGGCTTTCCAAGCCACTTAAAATTTCATAATCCTCAAGACCTAAAGCCTTTAAAAGAATATATACAGAAAATTTCTTCGCTTTATCAATTCGTATATTAACTATATTATCTTTATCAATTTCGAATTTAATCCAACTTCCACGATTCGAGATTAAGCTTGCAATGTAATTTTTTGACCCATTTTTATCAACTTCACTTTTATAGTATATTCCAGGACTTCGAACAATCTGATTAATAATAACGCGTTCAATTCCGTTAACGATAAATGTCCCGTTATTAGTCATTAAGGGAATATCACCAAGAAAAACTCTTTTCGCGTGAAGTTTTGTTTGCGTCATATAGTTAAGCTTCGCTTGGATAAAAATCCTGACACTATAAGTTGCATCGCGTCGTTTTGTTTCGACTAAGGTATAACGTGGTTGTTTAATCGTATAAAATTTTGTGGCAAAATTTAGTTCAAGTTCACCTGAATAGTGTTTTATGGCCGAAAAATTTTCTAATTCTTGGATGAGGCCTTTTTCTAAAAACCAACAATAACTCGCTCGTTGAATTTCTAATAAATTTGGAACTAGGCATTTATGAAGACCTTTATTTTTATTCACTTTAGTAAACATCACTATTTTTCTTCTAGGTCACTTATATTAACAAAAATTTGCAGAAAGTAAGGGTTACATTCGATAGGTTACTTGAAAAATAAAGCTATAGGATTTCGAGACGAATCTTATTACTTCGTATAAGGTTCAATTGTTGGAAAATTACGGAACATATAACCTGTTCCTCTGGCTGTTAAAATTAAATCGGGATTACTCGGGTCTTCTTCAAGTTTGGAGCGTAATCGAGAGATATGAACATCAACAACACGTGTATCAATATGGCGTTCAGGAACATAACCCCAAACACTATTTAAAATTAAGGCGCGTGGTAATCTTTTGCCTGCTTTTGTAACCAAAATTTCTAAAAGACCAAACTCCATTCCTGTTAAATGAATTTTTTGCCCTTTTTTGCTTACGTGCCTTTTATTTAGATCAATCGTCAAATTACCAATTTCGAAGACATCCTTAACTTGTTTAACACTAGTAATTACGTTTATATCTACTCGTCTTAAAATTGAACGAATGCGGGCTTCCAATTCTTTTGGTGAGAAAGGTTTAATAACATAATCATCGGCTCCAAATTCTAGGCCCATTACACGATCTGAAATATCGCCGAGCGCTGTAAGCATAATAATCGGAACATTAGACTCCTTTCTTAATTCACGGCAAACTCCATAACCATCTAATTGTGGTAGCATTATATCTAAAACTACTAAATCAGGTTTTTCCCGGTGAAAGACTTCGACGGCCTGTTTGCCGTTTACTGCTGTATAAGTTTTATATCCTCGTATAGTCAAACGAGTCTCTAAAATTTGACAAATTGTAGCTTCATCATCAACAATTAGAATCTTCTCTTTTTTCGCGCGCAATGTTACCCCCCGTTTATGAAAATAAAACTCCGCTGTATAAAAAAAAAAATGCTTTATCTGGAATTAATTTCATATTCTAGGTATAATCAGTTAGTGACGTTGAGGCGAGCGTAGCCAAGTGGTTAAGGCACTGGGTTGTGGTTCCAGCATTCGCGGGTTCGATTCCCGTCGTTCGCCCATATAGGTTTTTTAAGTTACTCAACAAAAGTTTCAAGATAGACACTTAAATATTTTGCTAATGTAACAGCCTCGGCTTCGACCTTATTTAAAGCTGTAGGCTGCTCTACACCGGTTAACGGGATTTCACGTCCATCCTTTAAACAAAGCAATAACTGCCTTTTTGGGTTTAAACCTTCACGAATCCTTATTTTTATGGATTTAACTTCATCAAACGAAAAGCTTAATTTCAATTCGCGATTTTTTCCAGGAAAACCCTTTCGGTAAACTAAAATCCTTGCTGAAGTCTGATCATATTCATTATAACCAAATCCAACATCCCACCAAATTGTCAGACACAAGAATGCACCCAAGAGTGACCCTACAGTGCCATAAAACATCAGAACAATACCTTGGGGAATATAAGCAATATCCTCTACGCTTGCAAAGAATACTAGATTAGTTTTGAAATAGCTTGATAAGCCGGTCAGAAAAAAGCCAATACCACCCAAGGTGACAGCACCCGCCCAAAAGACGTTATTTAGTTGTCTAGAACCGGTTATATAAGTTCTCATCTCGAAAATAAATTGTAATATAAGTAAAGATTTAGCTAACTAGATTAAACGGATTGTACGTAAACCAAAATATAGACCTGCTGCCAAACTAAACATTAATGTCATTAATAAAACATAACCAATAAGAGCGTTCATAAGAATGTTAAATAAAATATTTTATAAACCTAAATTATACACTACTATTGGTTTTCTTGTATAATTTTACTTTATGTGACTGATTAAGATTCCATTTATAACAAAGAATTCATCAATCCACACCAACATTGTTTCAACCATAATACAGAAGCAAATTATTTAAAACTCTTAAAATACGAAAAAGGGTTAACATGCATGAAAAAATAAAACCTTAACCATTTTTTCATTAATTCGCCTTTTAACAGTTAACTAAGTTCAGGCCCCCCACTTCCAAGTGTTGGTGTGGTTACGCCAAGTTATAGATATTGTAAGAGAAAAACTTACTCGAGCGAAGCCATACGATTAAGGTGTGTAGAAGAGAAACTAGTAACATCCTTTTATTCTTTTAAGGTTTCAATTATCCCTTTCCAAATCAGACCAATTGTTTGTCCAACAACAGACGTTAGTAAATAGCGCGTGCTTTGACTAGCAAAAAAAATTGTTTCATCTATACGGCAGAGAATAAAATCTTGAAATTCGATGTAATTTATAATAACAAGTGAACCCTTTTGTAAGTGGAGGAGTTGTGGTAGACGGTTTGCATAAAGTGTCTGCAAATAAAACCCATCTGGTGTTAGAACCCAAGTTTCATATTCATTATTGTAGATTTTTGTTGGTCGTTTAAAATAAATTTCTTTTCGATCCTGCCATTCTAGATTGTTTTTAAAACGTTCTAAATTTCTAGTAGATAAAAAATTCGAGCGAAACCAGTTTTGCTGAATATCCTTAACAAGAGAAAAGTCACTTAAAATAATACGAACAACAGCTTCGCTTATTTTGATAATTAAATTATCAAACAAAATTTCAAGGATACGATTCGTTGCTATTTTATAAAGCGGTAGAAATGTGGTTCGAAAAATTGGGGACTTATTTTCAAGTACTGAGAAAAGAGGGACACGAAGGAGTAAATCCGCGTCTTCAAATAATGCTTTAATGTAAAGTGAATTCTGAAAGATTTGGGGTTTATTTTCAATTGAATACCCATAGTAGTGGGATAAAAAGCGTTTAGTTGAAATTTGAAGAATATTTAACAAAATTTCATTTGTGAGGTATGGGGTATTGCCGGTTTGGGAACTTTTTATAGTCTCAAGAAATTGTTCTTCAATCGTTACAGTAACAGTTTGTAAAAGTTCACGCTTTACACCATCACGAAGGAGATCTAAACCTAGTAAAACTTTACTCCGGTTAACGAAACAGGAGTCACGTTTGTATTTATAATAGAGAGTGACGAATAAATAACCAACTCTTAATTGTGCATCCTTACTATCAAGATTTTCTAGCATTAAATACTGAGCCCCAAAAACAGGTGGTTTTCTTATTCCCGTAAAGGTAGTAATATTTTTAACGCTCATTTATTTGCATTGATTAAGCCGATTTAACCGCTTAAACTTTTAGATTTTAAGCGGTTTTATCATTTAGTAATTACTTACACGGACAATGAATCTGGAAAAAAACGTAAAATTTCAATAATCATTGCAGCTGTTAAGCTCATCCAAGCCGTTATTAAAACGGGAGCCGTCGAAAGGTACTTTAACAAATTTTTATCCATTGTCGTTCGTTAGATTATATTAATATCTTAGAATGCATCTTAACTGTTATTTAACGTGGCGAAACTGTAATTTCTTCCGCTGCAACTAATAAGTTACCCGATACTAATTCTTTCCACGCAGAAAGAGGCCATAGGAATCCCGCTGACATCATACTAATTGCAACAGGTACATTAATAATAATTTCGCTTTCATTTGGCTTGTCTGTTTTTTTCGAAAATTGGAGGTAACTACGACCGGCCCAACCAATCCAACCAGCGATATAAAGGAATCCAATCGCAGGTAAAGTAATTTCACCTGCATGACTAGGACGACCATCTGCAATTAGATGAGGTAAACCATCTGTTCCACATAATAAACCTTTATCAGCATATTTTGCAAAACGCGCTTGCGTATTTGATATCTGTTGTTCAAGAGCAAGGTAAGCAGGGGTACCTGGCTCGTAATTTTGAAGGCGTGTATTCAATTTCTTCACACTTCCGTCTAAACGACGTTTGTAAACAGCTGAATCCTTACATGGTACTAAGCCACTAACATCTGCTGATACGGATAGTGGAACGGTTGCAAAAGTAATTAAAACTACAAAAAATTGAAAAAAACGTTTCATTGTGTATAAATGACGTAAGAAATTAAATTACTAAAAAGGGGTAAATTACATTGTAATCTTAGTTTTGCAAAAAAAAGATAGATTTTTATCTAAGATATTAAGATTTATTGTTTATATACTTATAAGTTTACTTCATTAGACTAAAATTTCGTTTAAAATTTTCTTGAAAAGATAAAACAGCTCTATTCGATTTTCCTGCTACAGTAAACCGTTTCAATTGTTCAACTCCCCATATTTGTGAATAAGAAAAAAAGCTTATATAGATGCTTAACATTAAAAGTAAAAAAGAGGTGTAGACAGTAATAAGGCCTGGATCTTCTTTTATTTGTAAGCCTGTACTAGTAATAAAACTTTTTACACTAACTGTATTGAAAGAATCTATTTGCGCATTCTCCCCAATACTTAGCTTTTGAACTAATAAACCTTGTTTATTATACAAATAGACTTCACCATTTAAATCATTGCATAAAATAGTAAACGTTTGTGATGAAGTGTTATCTATTTTTATTGAACCTAACCAAAATTTCCTACCGACTTTAGTAATTTTTTGCAAAGGGATTTGAACATCTTTACTAGAGTTCAAGGAGATTTTTAACCCGACAAGATCCCAATCAGTCTGATAAATTGTTAAACCATCAATTTGCAACGGTTCATTTACAAATATTGTTTTACGTATAATTTCGGAGCCATTATTATTTAATAATGATATGTCCGAGTAAAACTGATTTATTTTGGATTCAGAAGTATAAGTAATCCAAAAATCATTAATTCTTAGTATTGTGTTAGCTGAAAGTTTACTAAACTGCCCATACCGGACGATGTTTTGGAGATGTAAAATTTCGCCACGAGGTGCAATTTCTTGAATATTATAACCACTTAGAGCACCCCAACTAGAACCGACAATTAAAGCCATTATGCTGAAGTGAACAATAATCGGTCCAACACGTCCCAGTAACCCTGAATAAGCATAATTCTTTCGTCCTTGACGAAATAAATGGTAGTCATTGTCATAAATGCGATAAGCAGCAATGTTTGTTGCAGTTCGATTTAAATGGTTAAAAATAGGTAAGCGTTCCAATTGTTCAAACTTATTTAGAAACTGCCACAGGCGAAATTTTTTTAAAGAGGGAACTTGCGTGGTAAAACTACAAGCTAATAAAGATAGAGAAAATAATCCTAAAATGGTGAGAAACCAAACAGAAGAATACAAGTGGTCGAGTCCTAAATTTATAATCCAACGCCAAGTAAAGAAGCCAAACATAGAATTTGTTTCAGGATAGTTGTCTTTGTAAAATGTAAGGGTTTGATCTTGTTCGATTACCGTCCCAATAGCGATTAAAACTCCAATGATAAATAGTAACCCAATCGCCAATTGTAGATTGGCTAATTTTTTTAACAGCCGGTTATAATCATTTTTTTTAATGAAAATCATTGATTTATACTTGCCAAAATTATAGACTTCCTTTATAATATTTGTATCACGAAAGTACCATACAAGTAAAGCCGGGATAGCTCAGTCGGTAGAGCAGTGGATTGAAAATCCTCGTGTCTCCAGTTCAAATCTGGATCCTGGCATTTAATTCATATCATGTTTTTACGGAAAATATTTAGATCGTATCTAGTATAGTAATAAATTTTATTGCCGAAGTATCTCTATCAGCAAAAATCTATTTTTTATTGAACTGAGGTCTAAATAAGTTTGTAAAAACATTTTTAATTCCAGCTGGCAAGATTGGCAGTAATAGCGTGTTTACATAAAACACGCGAGTCCCTGTTTGTAGATCTATTTATTAATACCTCATCAACTCTAAATATCATTAGGTTTACTTATATTTAGCATAAGTAATTACCGGTAATTATTGGGCTATGTGGATGATAAATTTATAGTTAAGATAAAAGAAGAATAGAAAAACTATTTTGCTTCTTATATTTTATCCAATAAAATATATAATCTAGCAATCATTAAGCAAACCAAGGAGGTTGTCATGTCTCAAGCTGTTGAATCACGTACTCGTATTAAGAGTGAGCGTTATGAATCTGGTGTAATCCCTTATGCAAAGATGGGTTACTGGGATCCAGAATATGCAATTAAAGAAACTGATATTCTAGCACTATTCCGTTGTACTCCACAACCAGGTGTTGACCCTGTAGAAGCTGCAGCTGCACTAGCTGGTGAGTCTTCAACAGCAACATGGACTGTAGTATGGACTGATCTACTAACTGCATGTGATTTATACCGTGCTAAAGCTTACCGTGTTGACCCTGTACCAAGTGCAGCGGATACATACTTCTGTTACGTAGCTTACGATATCGATCTATTTGAAGAAGGGTCACTTGCTAACCTAACTGCTTCAATTATTGGTAACATTTTTGGTTTCAAGGCTGTTAAGTCTCTAAGACTTGAAGATATGCGTATGCCATACGCACTTCTTAAAACTTACCAAGGTCCTGCAACAGGTCTAGTAGTAGAGCGTGAGCGTCTGGATAAGTTCGGTCGCCCACTTCTAGGTGCTACAGTTAAGCCTAAGCTAGGTCTTTCTGGTAAGAACTACGGTCGTGTAGTATTCGAAGGTCTAAAAGGTGGTCTAGACTTCCTTAAGGATGACGAGAACATTAACTCACAACCATTCATGCGTTACAGAGAGCGTTTCCTTTATTCAATGGAAGGTGTAAACCATGCGGCTGCACTAACTGGTGAAGTTAAAGGTCACTACCTAAACGCAACTGCTGCGACTATGGAAGATATGTATGAGCGTGCTGAGTTCTGTAAGGATCTTGGTTCTATCATTGTAATGATTGACCTTGTAATTGGTTATACTGCTATCCAAAGTATGAGTAACTGGTCACGTAAGAATGATGTAATCCTTCACCTTCACCGTGCAGGTAACTCAACTTACTCTCGTCAAAAGAACCACGGTATGAACTTCCGTGTAATTTGTAAGTGGATGCGTATGTCAGGTGTGGACCATATTCACGCCGGTACAGTAGTAGGTAAGCTGGAAGGTGATCCTCTAATGATTAAAGGTTTCTATAACACTCTACTAGATTTTAAGACGGATGTTAACCTACCTCAAGGTCTATTCTTTGCACAAGATTGGGCTTCACTACGTAAGTGTGTACCAGTAGCTTCTGGTGGTATCCACTGTGGTCAAATGCACCAACTAATCAACTACCTTGGTGAAGACTGTGTAATGCAATTTGGTGGTGGTACAATTGGTCACCCAGATGGTATCCAAGCTGGTGCAACTGCTAACCGTGTAGCACTAGAATGTATGGTTATTGCACGTAACGAAGGTCGTGACTACATCAACGAAGGTCCTCAGATCCTAAGAGATGCAGCTAAGACTTGTGGTCCTCTACAAACAGCGCTAGATCTATGGAAGGATATTACATTCAACTATGCTTCAACTGATACAGCTGATTTCGTAGATACACCGACTGCAAACGTATAATCTGTCTTTTAATCTATAACCTAGATTATTTAATAAGAGCTTAAAACTTTTTAAGCTCTTACTTATAAATTTTCATTTACGGAGTAAATAATGAAACTAACACAAGGGGCTTTCTCTTTTCTTCCTGACCTAACTGACGAGCAAATCACAAAGCAAATCCAATACGCTCTAGATAAGAGTTGGGCAGTATCTATTGAGTATACTGATGATCCACACCCACGTAACAGTTACTGGGAAATGTGGGGTCTTCCACTATTTGATATGAAAGATCCAGCAGCAGTTCTTTTCGAGCTTAACATGGCTCGTAAGGCTAAGCCTAACTACTATGTTAAGGTTGCTTGTTTCGATAATACACGTGGTGTTGAAAGTTGTTCACTTGCATTCATCGCACAACGTCCATCTTACGAGCCTGGTTTCCGCCTAGTTCGTCAGGAAGTTCAAGGTCGTAACCTTGTTTATACAATTGAGTCTTACGCAGCAGCTTCTAAGCCAGAAGGTGAGCGTTACTAATTTGTAGCTTTCTAATAAAAACTGGAATGTAAGCTTAGGCTTACATTCCAGTTTAAACAAAAAATTAAAAAAAAATGCCATACAACGAAAGTACAGTAAGTTAACAGTGGACTAAACCTTTAGTTGACGTTGCTGCTCGTATTTATAATAATATTTTTGGGTTACTTCTTTTCCGTAACTGTTTTTTAATAGCGCAAAATATAAGGTCGATTTGAGTAGCTTAAAATATTCCCAAAAGAAACTCCTACGTCTAACGTTTCAAAGCCACAGTTTTAACGACCGAGCTGAACAAATAATGAATTATCTTGTATCATATAACCCACATTTAGAAAAGCGTATAGGTCAAATGAACTCGATTACTAAAAGGCTATTTTATAAGGAGGTACGTGACGATGCTCAATTCGATTGGTACTTAAATCAATATCCCGAACTTAAATTATATCAGACTTACATGCAGCCAGGATTAAGTGGTCTTCATATTTCGGATTCTGTAAGCCGCGACATATATTAAGCAGTCCGTGCAAGTTAAACAATTTAATCCTAATAAGTTAAGTATGGCAGCCAGAAAATTTTTATATTCTCCCAAATATCGTCGTAAAGTTATCTTTCAAGGACCCTTTAAAAAATTTTGTAAGATCACTCAATCAGAAGGTGCAACAGTAAAAAAACGTACCACTGATACTAAAATGCAGCTAGAGAGTGAGGGATATTTGTCAGAAATTAAGAACTTCCCATCAGTTGAAAGTGTTGGCAAATTAAAAGACATTGTTAATGGGGCGGAACTAAGTTTACGTAAGGGGAATGTCGTGAGCAGGTCACTATTTTTGTTGTGTTTGCAGCGGAATAGCTTGCTCATACTTTTTTGTTAGAGTAACAGCAACCTTAATACTTGAAGGATTTGGTGTCTGGAAAGGAACCCGCAAAGCTGGCGCTATCGCTAAGAGTGAAACGGGCGTATGCAGTAAAGTTACAGGCGATTTCTAACCTGATATAGAAGTGCTATAGTTTATAGTAAACTATAGCGCTAATATTAAGATAACACAATTAATTAATAACATTAATAAATTTTCGATCTGCAATTGTCTCGAACTGGACATAGCCTGCCTGCTTTGCAAAAATAGTATAATCTTTACCAACAGAAACACTAATACCCGGCTTAAATGTTAAACCACGCTGACGTACAATAATTCCACCAGCTTTAACTGGCTGGTTGCCATAAACTTTAACACCTAAACGTTTTGAATTTGAATCACGACCGTTTTTTGTACTACCAGCCCCTTTTTTATGTGCCATTTTTCAACTTTAATTAAATATATTTTAGGTAACTGCAACCTTTTGAATAAGTTTTGCAAATGCCGGCTTATCAAGAAGAGCCATTTGCGACAACATTTTTAGATTAATTTCAACCGACGACGCACGTAATAAATGCTTTAGCTTGCTATAAGTCAATCCATGACGGCGACTTGCAGCATTTACACGGCAAAGCCAAATTCGTTTAAAGTCTCTTTTTCGTCTTTTACGACCTACATAGGCATAAAGAAGTGCTTTCATGACCTGACCATTTGCAGTACGGAATAGACGGGAATGTGCACCGCGAAAGCCTTTTGCAATTTTAAGAATCTTTTTGCGTCGAGCACTAGCAACGCTACCTCGCTTTACTCTAACCATAGTATAATTTTTTTAGTTTAAATGTAACAAGCAACGGGTGCTTATGAATTTTTAACAACTGACGTAACTAAAATTCGAGTGAATTTAGGTTTAGAACCAAACGTCTTACGAGTTTTCTTTTTTGGACGCATTTTATAAACTCGAACCTTGGGTCCACTAACATGACGTAATACCTGAACATTAATCGTATACTCTTTGTCTAAATAAGGATAACCAAGAGAAATATTGTCATCATTATTTACTAGAAGAATATTATTTAATGTAAATACATCACCTTTGTTCAGTGGTAACCTATCAAAATCATAAAAACGTCCTTCTTCAAGCCAAAATTGCTTTCCACACGCCTCTACTATTGCATAAGACATAATTTATCAAACAATGAAAATTTTAAGTATGACTTAGACATTGTGTTATTTTCCCAAGAGGCCCCCCTCTAAGTATCGTCACCGCTGTAACCTTTCACTATCGAGTTCGAAATGGTTCGATGTGGATCTATTACGCTATAAAACGTCTAAATCAAA
>Ga0115006_10000170_pt1 | contig 32923 bp, 29 predicted proteins | sample ArcOceMetagenome_3_FD_88943 | JGI IMG/M metagenome (GOLD analysis project Ga0115006, IMG submission 88943) | Marine eukaryotic phytoplankton communities from Arctic Ocean - Arctic Ocean- Svalbard ARC20M Metagenome | ecosystem: Environmental > Aquatic > Marine > Oceanic | place: Arctic Ocean...
AAGTGATGCCTTTGCAGTAGCAAGACTGTCAGAAGGCATCCACCTTAGACAAGCAGGTATTAAAAAAAACATTGTTTTGCTGGAAGGTGTTCATGATATAGAACAACTTCAATTGGCTGCTGAGAATGGTTTATCTCCTGTCTTCCATAACCAAGTACAAGTTGACCTTTTATCAGGTGCGGAACTCATAAGGCCACTCCAGTTTTGTTGGCTAATGATAGAAACAGGTATGCACCGCTTAGGTCTTTCGACAGATTCACTCCCCGCGGCCTTAACAACATTAAGGAACAGTCATAAGATCAATGGTGAGATAGGATTAATGACACACTTTGCAAATGCTGATAAGCCAAATGACTGCCGTAACAAGTTACAAATGGATAATTTATTAGAATCAAAAGAAGCCGAGAATGTTAATATTGCCATGGCGAATTCAGCAGCAATTATTTCATTACCAGGTAGTCATCAACAATGGATCAGACCAGGAGTTATGTTGTATGGATCTTCACCATTTCCAGATAAGACAGCAGACGATTTAGGCTTAAAACCGGTAATGAAGTTAGCCGCACAACTTATTGCGACAGAACAACTGCAGCAAGGAGAGCAAGTAGGCTATGGTGGTGATTGGCAAGCGCAAAAAGAAATGAAAGTAGGGACAGTCAATATAGGCTATGGTGATGGTTATAGTCGCCAACTATCAAACAAGGGTAAAGTCTGGGTTCATAATCAATTAGTTGATGTTTTAGGGCGAGTATCAATGGATATGATTTGTATTGATTTATCCTCAATTCAGAATGTGAAAATAGGTGATGAGGTCATACTCTGGGGGGTAAAAGAATTGCAAGTTGACTCTATAGCTACATACGCAAACTCCATTTCTTATGAGTTACTATGCCAAGTTAATAATAGGGTTGTAAGGCAGTATCATGGCTAAGGAAAAGCGTATATATAGTTGCAAGGAGTGCGGAGCACAAACACCACAATGGGCTGGTCGGTGCGGTGATTGTGGTGCATGGAATAGTTTAGCGGAAGAAATTCAAGCTGCCACGTCACCGGTTAGTGAAGCTACAATCAGTCGCCATACAAGTTACGCTGGAGAGCAAAAAGGACAGGTACAAAGTTTAACTGAAGTTACTTCCGAGCAAGCCGTTCGCTGGACTACAGGTTTAGCAGAACTAGATCGTGTCTTAGGCGGTGGTTTAGTGACTGGATCGGTTGTGCTTATTGGTGGTGATCCAGGAATAGGAAAATCTACATTACTCCTTCAAGCGATGGCTATGATGGCTCAAACGAGTGGAGCTAGTCCTTTATATGTGAGTGGTGAGGAATCATTACAACAAATTAGATTACGTGCGGAGCGACTACAATTAGAAAATGTGCCCTTAGATTTGCTTGCCGAAACGCATGCAGAGCAAATGGTGGAAACAGCTAAGAAATTAAGACCTCAAGTGATGGTTATTGACTCCATTCAGACGGTCTTCACAGAACTACTACAATCTGCACCGGGAACGGTAGCACAAGTACGTGAAAGTGCAGCTCAACTGGTACGTTTTGCAAAATCAAGTGGAACAACTATGATTTTAGTAGGCCATGTAACTAAACAGGGTGCTATAGCTGGGCCCCGGGTTTTAGAGCATATGGTGGATACAGTATTATATTTTGAAGGTGATTCCTCAACGCGGTTTCGTATTTTAAGGGCAGTAAAAAATCGCTTTGGTGCTATAAATGAGCTAGGTATTTTTGGTATGACCGAGTTAGGATTAAAAGAAGTAAGTAACCCCTCGGCTATCTTTCTATCGCGTGGTGGCCAGGCTCTCGCAGGAAGTGTTGTTACTGTAGTCCGTGAGGGTAGTCGACCGATGTTGGTTGAAGTACAAGCTCTAGTAGATGATAGCGCTTTAGGGAATCCTCGCAGGGTCTCTGTAGGTTTAGATCAAAACCGTCTGGCTATGTTGCTAGCTATTCTCCACCGACATGGAGGCATCACATGTAGTGACCAAGATGTTTTTATTAATGTTGTGGGCGGTGTGAAACTCAGTGAGACAGGGGCCGATTTAGCGGTCTTATCAGCTGTATTATCTAGTTTAAAGGATAAAGCAATTGCTCGTGACTTGATTATATTTGGAGAAGTAGGCTTAACAGGTGAAATTAGACCTGTACAAGGAGGAGAGGAACGTATTAGTGATGCGGCAAAACATGGCTTTAAACATGCGATTGTTCCAACTGCCAATGCTCCACGAAAACCGATTAAAGGTATTAAAATAACCTCTGTACAACACCTTTCTGAAGCGATTAAAGCATTAGAGTAATTTGTGGCTGAGTCTTGGTTTCTAATATGGTCTACGCCGTGATAAATTAGTTCAATATTAGTGCTTACATGAAGGAGTAAGGGATGTTGTGGGTGAAAGCGTTTCACATTATGACTGTAGTAACATGGTTTGCAGCCTTGTTTTATTTGCCACGATTGTTTGTCTACCACGCGATGTGCGACGATGAGTCGGGTAATGAAAGGTTTAAAGTGATGGAGCGAAAGTTATATCGGGGAATAATGACTCCGAGTGCGATATTAGTTTTAATACTAGGTCTTTGGCTAATGAGTTTTTATCCACTTGAAGCTATTTTACAAATGCATTGGTTGCATGCAAAGTTGATACTGGTAACACTACTTTTTGCTTATCACGGCATGTGTGGGCGAATCTTGAGAAACTTTGCTAATAATAAGAATCAACGTTCTCATATTTATTACAGGTGGTTTAATGAACTGCCCGTTATTATTCTGGTAGCTGTCATTATATTGGCAGTGGTAAAGCCATTCTAGATGGCAAGGATATGGTTAGTTCGAGTACTCAAACATTTTAACTACACGCTGCACACCGGCAGAGTTGGAGGTAATGCTGACAGCACGATCAGATTCTGTTTGATTAACAATACCCATTAGATAAACAATTCCATGTTCTGTAACAACTTTAATGTGGAAAGGGTCTACCTGTCGATCAGATGTTATTTTTGCTTTGACTTTAGATGTTATCCAGGCGTCACTGCTTCGAGATGGTAAAGAGCTGGGTGCTGCGATAATTAGTTCATTATGAATGGTACGGACTTTGGGGATAATTCGAACTAGATCGTAGACTTGCTGTTTGAGTTGTTCTGTTAGAGTTTCACCTGTTATTAGAATTATGCCGTTGTAGCTTGTGACATTAATATGGCTTTGCTCATATATATCTTTGTTGTTGAATATGGCTAATGCAGCCTTGAATTCAACACCCTGATCGTCTATTACTGCGCCAGTAGTGCGTCGGTCATGAACAATTGAGACGCCAGTAGCAGCTCCAGTGATAATCGCAGTTGCACACCCTTGTAATAGAATAAGAGGAATTAAAACTATGAGTGCAAGCTTAGATATTGACATAATGGCTTCCAAATTAGTGTGAAAGACTATTATCGCTTTCTAAAAACACTTTGGCTACTGTTGTTTGGTAGTTATTGTTTTGGGAACGAAGGACCTGCTGAAGGGTTATCTAAAGCTTTAATTTTACCCCTTACGAAGGTGGCCCATTGTAAACGACGGTTTATATAACCCCTATCGTCAACAGATAACAGACCAGTAGCACCTTTTATGTTCATATCTGATGAAAGGCTTAACAGATTTATCTGAGTGGCCAACCGATAAGCATCTGCACCTAGAGCATATAGGCGGATTAGTTGGTTAAAGGTTGGAGGCTGCTGTTTTTTTATAGCTCGATAAGCCAGATCATTATGAGCCATTTCGGGAAATACCCAAGGGATATCGTTGATATAAAGGCCATTTAAATCGATATCTTGTTGTTTGTTTTGAGCACCAGTATATGCGTGAGAGGTAGCAATAACCGGCAATTGACCTGAGCGGTGAAATTTAAATTGCGGTACAAGCTGTCTGGCTTTTAGTGGCCGTGCGATTAGAAAAATAATATCAATATCTTGTCGGCGACGTGGATCAAAGTCGATTTTTATTGCAGCAGTTAGTGTCCGTTTTAAAGATTCATATCGTTGCTCACTCAATGATAGGTCAAAAACTGGAGTAATAACAGAGGAGTAATCATGTTCATCTTCATTGTAAATAGCTTGGCTTAGTAAGACACCGCCTTGGGTTAGCCACTGTTTTTTAAAAGCACTGACGGCACGATGGCCCCACTCTGCATTAGGTGAAAATATAACTGCGCGCTTGTAACCTTTTGCCATTGCATTTTTGGCCGCAGAAATGGCATCATCTTCCGGAGCTAGACCAAATTGGTATAAATTATCAACCTGCTTAGAGATGGGTAGGTGATTTAAAGCTATAACAGGTATGGTTAAGTTGGAAGACTCTGCCAATATTTCTATTGCTGTTTTATCAAGTGGGCCGATGACGATACTAGCATTAAGTTTAAGAGCTTGCTCATAAGCAGCTTTTACCATGCTTATATTGTTTTTTATGCCTGTCTGAGTATTGATAAAGTGTAGTTTGGTATGGGTATTAGTATTTTCTGTGAAGTGTGCGGCAAAAATACCTTGTTTTATTGCTTCAGCAACCTGAGTATAAGGACCTGACTCTGGAAGTAATATGGCGATACTTTTGGGTTTTTTCGGCAATAAATAAGCAGAAGAAACACTCTCCTTGTATTTGGAAGCTAGGATAATATAGTTCCACGGAAGCGCCGGGTGGTTTGGATAGTTTCGCTCCCAATCCTCAATGGCTATAGAGAGGATTTTTGGCTTATCTATATAAGTTTGAATGGTATGAGCGAGCATAAACCAGCCGCTGTCATCAGCAGGTGCTGTTCCGGGGTTAAACATCTCTAAGGTCTTAGGTGATAGAGCCATCAAGGACTTCCAGAGCTGTTGTTGGTTTTTATCTCGGCCAAGCTCAGTTAGTAATGGGGCTAATAGTATGTGATTCTTGGCCTTCTCTAGCCAGTTCTCGGTTTCTTGATATGCACTGATACGCATTCTAAAAAGTGCTTTTTTCTTTTTAGAGGATAAATTTTCTGCTTTGTATGAGCTAAGTGAAGCTAAGGCACCCTCATAATTTTGCTGGCTGAATGAAATATTAGCTTCTAAGATATCTTTATAAAAGGCTAAAGCATCTGTTAGGTGATCGAAGTCAATCATGGCAAGATTAGCTTGCACCTGTTCTATTTGGCCTAACTGCCAGTGAGCTGAAGCAGCCTGTATATATAGCTGCGTACGATATGTTCCGCGTTTTGTTTCAGCTAACGCTTCATATTGTCGGGCGGCACTAGAAAAATCACCTGATTGAACGGCAATATGTGCTTGTGATTCGGCTTCCTTATCTTCCGTTTTGAGTGGCGATAATGACTGACAAGCACTCACTGTCAAAGAGAGTGTAGTTAGCAGTAATAAATGGCGCCATGAAGACATAATCTAATATCTAATAATAAATAAGTATGCGAAACATCTTACCTGTTAGCGTATATTACGACCAGAACTTAATGATTAAGAAAAGGTTGGTTTCCGTGTCAAATGTTGAACCAGAGAGTCTTTATATCGTTGCGACCCCAATTGGTAACCTAGCTGATATGTCAGCACGTGCTATTGAGGTTTTAAAAGATGTTGATGTCATTGCTGCTGAAGATACTCGGCACAGTGGGCACTTGCTACAACATTATGCAATCAAGACACCAACTGTTTCACTCCATGAACATAACGAACAACAACGCAGTGAGGTATTGTTATCTCGTTTACAGGCAGGAGAGGCCATTGCACTAATTAGCGACGCTGGAACTCCATTAATTAGTGATCCGGGATATAGATTAGTGTCTTTAGTCCGTGCTCATGGCATTAATGTTGTGCCTATCCCGGGCTGTTGTGCGCTGGTGGCTGCGCTATCGGCTTCGGGCCTAGCCTCGGACAAATTTTCATTTGAAGGTTTCTTACCCTCAAAACAAGCTGCGAGAAAACATACCTTAGAAAAATTAAAAAATGAAACCCGTACGATGATTTTTTATGAAAGCCCACGTCGCTTGAACAATACACTAAATGATATGGAAAGTGTCTTTGGACGAGAGAGACCTGCCTGTTTAGCAAGAGAGCTCACTAAACTACATGAAACAATTGTTACTAAGCCATTGGCTGAATTACAAAGCTGGGTTGATAGCGATAGTAATCAACAGCGGGGTGAGTGTGTCGTTTTGGTTGAAGGTAACCGAATCCAACAGGATGCGAGTGAAGCAGAAGTCGAGCGTTTTTTAGCTATATTGCTAGATGACCTTCCAGTAAAGCGTGCAGCTGCTATTACAGCTGCATTGCTATCAGTTAGTAAAAATAAAGCTTATGAACAGGCATTGAAACTCCAGCAGAAATAAGTGGTGTCAGGTATGATCTTGATTAGAGATGGCCAGACAATCGCGCTTTGCAGATGCATAGTGAGGAAAGTCCGGGCTCCAATGGGCAGGGTGCCAGATAACTACTGGGAGGCGTGAGCCTACGGCTAGTGCAACAGAAAGTAAACCGCCTGATCATTTTTCAATGGTTTGGTAAGGGTGAAAGGGTGCGGTAAGAGCGCACCGCGCGACTGGTAACAGTTGTGGCACGGTAAACCCCACCTGGAGCAAGACCAAATAGAAGAACAGTTTGCTTCGGTGAACAGGTACGGCCCGTACCGTTCTTGGGTAGGTTGCTTGAGGCAAGCGGTGACGTTTGTCCTAGATGAATGATTGTCCTCGACAGAACCCGGCTTATCGGCCATCTCATTTTTTAAAATTTGATAAAACAGACATTTAGTGACTAAATAGGGGAGAGTACTCTCTTGAATCATTATTGTAGTTATAGTCATATTTCTGTAAATTGTTGTGCCGAATAATTGAACGTATTTCTTTTATGTAGTCCTGGCCTCTTTGAGAGTATTTGTCGAGACCTTTAGCGAGTTCATTACCGGTGACTGGTTTTGCTGCAGCCCTTAGACTCATTCTAATCTTACGAAGAGATTTGTATGCTTTATGGCTATTGATATTTCGAAGATAACTTGCAACGGAGTCACTAGGCGAATTAAATACTGCAACCTCGTGAATATCTCCAGTTCCACGGTCGTTAGGCACCATACCGCAGCCCCTTTTGAAACACCACTGACCATAATAGTTGTTTCCTTCACGAGCAAAACGTGATGTACCCCAACCGCTTTCATTGGCAGCCTGCGCAAGAGCAAGTGAAGCTGGTATAACATCGACTCGTCGAAGCAATGTTGCCCAGTCGTTCTCATCGTTGGTATCAAAATTGTCGAGCTGGTAGACTTCTAAAAAGTTTTCTAGCTGAAAGTGGTCTATCCACCCTATATTGTCATGATGCTGGCTCCACTTGCTGATTTTCTCGCGTGCTTTCAGAGTCGCAGCGTTATGATTATTGATCAAGGGTAATAAATAATTGAAAAATTCTTTTTTGCGTTCAGTGCCTGCTTCGAATTTGGTAAAGTCAGGGATAGTATCTGCAATAGCCGGTGAAAAGATTGAAAATCCGAGCACTAAAATGCCACAAAGTTTAATCAGGTGTTTTATGTTAATAAATAGTTGACTCATATTGTTGTTTTTTTCGGTTAAGTGACAAGAATTATTATCTCACCAAGCGTTGCTTGTTTTAATCATTTTATATCATGCATTGAATACAAATATGTTACTTATTAGTCTGTGTATTGTCAGAGTATTCTATTTTTGAGCGCTTTGTTACTACATATCTGCCACGAAAAGATAATCAAGGCCTTTCTCCTTGATTTGCTAAGAGCCTATTCAGACCGATATCCATAGCTAATATTACACCTAAAGCAAAGACTTAAAAGCGCGCGCTGATTTCATCATTTTTTCTCCAGACATGAAAAGTTGTCAGCTAGAAGTGCGTGTGAGTCTGCAGTCAAAAAAGTCATTTAATAGTTAGAATTCACATTAACTTCCCGTTGCACTTTAATGATAGAAAGGTAGTCCTTGTTATTAACTGCAGCATAGACTCAACCACTTTAATAAAATACTGCTAAGTCATTGTCCTTAATAGAGGATTTTGTCTATTTTGGTGCTTGACATAGACTTGACTCGCTCCTATAGTGTCAAAAGTGGGTAAAAGTGGATCAAAGTGGATCGGTAATTTAGGAGAGTGAATAGTGTTTAGAGGCGTAGCAACATTTAATTTAGATGCAAAAGGACGAGTGGCGATTCCAGCCAAGTTTCGTAAGCATCTGGATGCTTGTTGCGAAGGGCGTTTAGTAGTGACTATCGACCATAGTGATCATTGTTTGCAGATGTATCCCCTCTCAGAATGGGAACAGGTTGAACATAAGCTTTCTAGTTTACCAAGTTTGAATACTCAAGTCCGCCGCTTGAAAAGAATGTTACTTGGCTATGCGACTGAATGTGAGATGGATAAAAATGGTCGTATTTTGTTACCTGCAAAATTACGTGAGTTTGCAGGGCTTGAGAAAGATATCGTGATGATAGGTCAGGGTAATAAATTCGAATTATGGGATGAGGGCACTTGGAATAGTTTAATGGATGACTGTTTGGAAGAAGACTTTGACGGTATTTTACCGGCAGAGTTAGAAAATCTTTCTATCTAGCTCTGATTATGACAAAAGCCTCTCCAGAACATGTTCCTGTCTTATTAGATGAGACAGTAACTGCTTTGAATATCAAGCCAGATGGGCTTTATATTGATGGGACATTTGGCCGGGGTGGTCATGCGCGGGCTATATTGGGTGAATTGTCGTCTAAAGGACGAGTATTAGGACTTGATAAAGATCCAGAAGCTCTGGAAGAGGGTCAGGACTTAGCTGCAAAGGATGAAAGGTTCACGATTGAACAATGTTCTTTTGCAAAATTGTCCGATACTGTGAAAACAAGGTTTTGGCAGGGGAAAGTCGATGGTATTTTATTGGATATTGGCGTCTCATCACCACAGTTGGATATCGCGGAACGTGGGTTTAGTTTCCGAAAAGAGGGTCCTTTAGACATGAGGATGAACCCTGATGAAGGTAAAAGTGCGGCAGAATGGCTTGCATATGCAAGTATGGATGAAATTACGACTGTACTAAAAACATTTGGTGAAGAGCGTTTTGGTAAACGAATAGCAAGAGCAATAGTAGAAACAAGAGACGCATCACCACTAAGAACGACTAAGCAGCTGGCAGATTTAGTTGATAAAGCAAGTCCATTTCGTGAAAAAAACAAACATCCGGCAACAAGAACATTTCAGGCGATCCGTATTCACATCAATAATGAGTTGGATGATTTATCACTAGTACTACAGCAAGCTATCGATGTAATGGCTATTGGCGGGCGACTCACTGTTATTAGTTTCCATTCTCTGGAAGATCGTATCGTTAAACGGTTTTTCCGTGATCAAGCCAAAGGTGATGATTTACCGGTGTACTTTCCTATTACTGCTGATCAGTTAAATCCTAGTATTAAGTTAATTGGCAAAGCTATTAAATCAGGCGAGGAAGAGTTGGCCAGAAATCCAAGAGCACGTAGCGCAGTATTACGCGTTGTGGAGAAAATAAAGTGACTTTGACTCGAAATATCGGCATTCAAAGTCAACATTTCTCTTTGTATGTGATGCTTTTGGCAGTAATGGCTTCAGCTATTTCAGTTGTGTATACCAAACATCAAAGTCGGGTTGAATTTGTTGCATTGCAAAAACTTGAGCAACACCGAGATGATTTGGATGAAGAGTGGGGTAGGCTTCTATTGGAACAGAGCACTTGGGCGAGCCCTGGACGAGTGGAGCATCAGGCTAAAATTAAGTTGGACATGATTATACCTATGGCTCGAAGTACGGTTGTACTTAACCCATGAGCCGTAAAACTAGAGCAAACTCTCAGGTGGGCGTTTGGCGTTTAAATTTACTACGTTTGATGTTTATAACGATAGTACTAAGCTTAGGATGGCGTTTAGCTGACATTCAAGTTTTTAATGCCGATTTTTTAAGGAACCAAGGGGATGCTCGTCACATACGTAACGTTGAAGTTATAGCTCATCGAGGTATGATTTTAGATCGTCATGGCGAACCTTTAGCAATTAGTACACCGGTACATTCTGTTTGGTTAAACCCACAAGTGTTTGATGGTGATAGCACAGAGATAACAATTTTAGCTAAAACATTAGGTATTAGAACCAAGTCGATTAATAAAAAAATAAAAAATAATAAAAAACGTGAGTTTGTTTATTTAAAAAGGCGAGTTACACCAGAAGTGGCAAATAAAGTGGATAACTTGAATATTACAGGTTTGGCACTGCAACGTGAATACAAGCGCTATTACCCAATGGGAGAAGTTACATCGCATCTAGTTGGTTTTACAAATATAGATGACATGGGCCAAGAGGGACTTGAGTTAATGCATGACGATGTACTAACTGGATTGCCCGGTTTGAAAAAGATGGTTCGAGATAGTCGTGGTAATTATGTCGAAGGTGGAGAACAGTTAAAGCCAACGAAAGATGGCCAAAATATTCAGCTAAGTATTGATTTGAGACTACAGTATTTAACTTATCAGTCTTTAAAAGAGGCCGTCACACATTATCGAGCAAAATCAGGATCAGCGGTTGTTTTAGATACCAGAACCGGTGAAGTATTAGCAATGGTTAATCAGCCTTCATTTAACCCTAATAATCGACGAGGGTTAAAAAGTAGTGATTATCGTAATCGTGCAGTAACTGATTTATTTGAACCAGGCTCTACAGTCAAACCTTTCACTATGGCAAGTGGGTTACAGTCAGGTAAATTCGTGCCCAGTTCAATCATTGATACACGTCCAGGGACTTTAAAAATAAGCGGCCATACCATCAAAGACTTTCGTGACTATGGTCAAATAGACATGGCAACCTTGATTCAAAAGTCGAGCAATGTAGGAGCAAGTAAAATTGCTTTGGCACTCAAGCCTGAAGATTTATGGCATGACTTTGCAGCTTTTGGGATGGCAGAGCCAACAGGAGGATATTTCCCTGGAGAAGCTACAGGTAGCTTGCCAGATCCACAAAAATGGCGAGAGCTAGATAGGGCTACTTTATCATATGGGTATGGCCTAGCATTATCAGCCTTACAACTTGCCAGAGGCTATATGGTGCTTGCTAATGGTGGCATTTTACAGCCTATAAGTTTCATAAAGCTGACAGAAAAGTCAGTGGGCCGACGAGTTTATTCATCGAATGTAATGAATCAAGTTGTCATAATGATGGAAGGGGTTGTCGAGGAGGGGGGGACAGCAAAATTAGCTGCGGTAGAAAATTATCATGTAGCTGGCAAAACAGGCACGGTTAAAAAAGCCAGTAGAGGTGGATATGCAGAAAAGCAATATTTGTCATTATTCGCTGGGATTATTCCTTCTAGCAAGCCCCGATTGGCTATGGTAGTGATGATTGACGATCCGAAAGGCGAAGAATATTATGGTGGTTTAGTAGCTGGGCCTGTTTTTTCAAAAGTAATGACGGGTGCTATGCGTTTACTTAATATTCCCCCAGATGATTTGCCAGTCAATGAGCTTCAGGTGGCAGAAAAGTGATGGATATACCGACTATTACTAAAAATATTTCTACGTTATTAGTAGGTATGGTTAGGACACCTGACCTGATAGTAAGTACAGAGGTCACAAGCATTTCGATGGATAGTCGGGGGGTGAATAAAGGAGCATTATTCATTGCAACAGCAAATGATGCTAAACATAGAACTTTACATTTTACGGAAGCTATAGAAAAAGGGGCGAAAGTAGTACTGTTTGATCAGTTGTTACCATTAAGTGAGAAAGAAATAGATTGCATGGCGCTAGCAAAAGTACAGGCCATTCAAGTGATTGATTTAAGCGAGAAGGTTAGTGAAATTGCCGCACGATTTTTTGGTCACCCATCATTAGCTTTAACGATTATAGCTGTCACAGGCACAAATGGTAAAACATCAGTAAGTCATTTTATTGCCCAATGTCTCGAGTCTTCTGGTCATGCTTGCGGTTTGATTGGAACGCTGGGAATAGGCTATTTGCGTGGTTTAACTGATTCAGGTATGACGACGCCAAATCCCGTAAGTATACAAGCAAACTTGGCTGAATTTTGCCATCAAAAAATAATTTATGTGGTAATAGAGGCATCTTCTCATGCTTTAGAACAAGGCCGTTTAAACAGTGTTGCGGTTGATGTTGCTGTGCTTACTAATGTAAGTCGAGATCATCTTGATTATCATAAAAATATGGAAGCTTATCAGGAAGCAAAAAAAAGTCTGTTCTATTTTCAGAGTCTTAAAGCAGTCGTTATTAATATGGATGATGGGTTCGGTGTAAGTTTAATAGATGATTTAACAAGTCGCAAAGAGCTGGCAGTAATCACCTATAGTTCTGAACTTAAAGACATGACGTTGCAAGCTAAGGATATTGAGACATCATTGAAAAGCATTAAATTTATCTTAGCTAATAAATCTGAAGTGGGTCAGGTCGAGTGTGACGTATTAGGTCATTTTAATATTGATAACTTACTCGCAGTGGCAGGAAGTTTATTAGCAATAAAAATACCTTTTAAGACAGTACTCAATTTAATAAATAAGTGCCATGACATTAATGGTCGTATGGAAATGTTGAGTAATCATGACAAAACAGATGTAGTGATAGATTTCGCTCATACACCAGATGCGCTAGAAAAAACATTGATGTCATTGAGACATGTCATGCATAAAGAAGGACAGTTATGGTGTGTCTTTGGATGTGGAGGTGAAAGAGATTTTGGAAAGCGTCCATTAATGGGCTCTATAGCTGAACAATATGCAGATAGAATTGTATTAACAGCAGATAACCCGAGAAGTGAAAGTAACAAAAATATTGTGGCCGAAATTTTAAAAGGTATAAAAAATAAAGATAAATTACACATTGAACATGACAGGAAACATGCTATTGCTTATGCGATAAAGAATGCAAAACACGAAGATATAATACTTATAGCAGGCAAAGGCCATGAGCAATATCAGGAGATTGAAGGTGAGAGACATTCATTTAATGATAAAGAAATAGCTCTTAGTGCCTTGGTTACACCAAATGATGAGCGATCAATGTCAATTGGTTTTAAAAAGTGAGTATTCAATTGATGTTGAATGATGCTGCTGAATTATTAGGTATTGGTTCTTTTGACATTAATTTAGCTATTACAGGTGCGGCTATAGATAGTCGAAAAGTTAAAAGAGGGGACTTATTTGTAGCTATTGTGGGTGACCACAACGATGGACATGATTATGTTTCTGCGGCGAGAAAAGCTGGTGCCAGTGCAGCATTAGTGAATAAATTACAAAAAGATAACTTACCTCAGCTTGTAGTCAATGACGTAGTGAGCGGATTTGGAAAATTAGCTGCTTATTGGCGGAAACAATGTCCTTGCAAAGTGATTGCAGTCACAGGTAGTAATGGTAAAACTACAGTTAAAGAAATGCTAGCAGCTATATTGTCACAAAGCCATCATGTTATTGCAACAGAAGGCAACTTAAACAATAACTTAGGCGTACCTTTGTCATTGTTCAGAATTCAAGCGAGCACGGATTATGCCGTTATTGAAATGGGTGCGAATCATGTTGGTGAAATAGCAGAATTAGTAAAATTAGCTGGTCCTGCAGTGTCACTTATTAATAACGTAAGTGAAGCGCATATTGAAGGGTTTGGAAGCATAGAGGGTGTCGTAGAAGCGAAGTCTGAGATTTACTCAAACCTGCCAAGTGATGGTGTGGGGGTTTTTAATGCAGATATGAGTTATGCCCAGTATTGGCAGAACGTATTAAATGAACAAAGAAGCCTATCTTTTGGAGTAAACAGTTCTGCTGATATACAAGCATCAGATTATCAGTCATATATTACTTCAAGTAATTTTATGGTGAAGATAAATGAAGTTTTTCATTATATTAACTTACCGCTTCCTGGAAGTCATAATATGTCTAATGCACTAGCTGCAATGGCTGTGAGCACGGCATTATTTATTAATGTTGAAGATATGGTATTAGGTCTTGATAGTGTAAAAAGTGTGCCTCACAGGCTTCAATTACGTCTAGGGATTAAAAATGCCACGATCTTGGATGATAGCTATAATGCAAACCCAGCATCATATGAACAAGCAATTACAACATTAAAAACATTTCCAGGTGAACATTGGCTAGTTTTGGGTGACTTTGGTGAATTGGGTGTTAAAAGTGAAGAAATTCACACGGGTTTAGGTGTTAAAGCTAAATCAGCAGGTATAAAACACTTATTAACTATCGGGAATAAAAGTCGTTCAGCCAGTACCGCTTTTGGCAAAGGAGCAATACATTTCTCAGACTTAACAAGTATTCATGAGTATTTAGAGTCTAGGTTAAGCAAAAATATTACATGTCTTATTAAAGGTTCACGCTTTATGCAATTAGATAAGTTAGCAGATGAACTTGCTATAAGTGGAGAAGACTAGTGTTATTACATTTAAGTGAGTATTTAAGTCAGTATCATAGTGGTTTCTCTGTGTTTCAATACCTAACACTAAGGGCTATTTTGGGTGTAATGACAGCGCTTGGTATTGCACTAATTGTTGGGCCAACAATGATACGGCGATTAAGTTTTAAGCAAATAGGTCAAGTAATACGAGATGATGGCCCACAATCACATTTGAGCAAATCAGGTACGCCGACGATGGGTGGCGCTTTAATTTTAGTTGCAATAGCAATAAGTACTTTGTTATGGGCCGACTTAAATAACCGTTATATATGGGTAGTGTTGTTGGTGACAATGTTGTTTGGTGTTATTGGTTTTATTGATGATTATATAAAACTAGTACGTCAAGATCCAAATGGCTTAGCAAGTAGATATAAGTATTTTTGGCAATCAGTTGTTGGTACAGGTGCAGCAGTTTTTTTATTCACATCAGCCACAATTCCCGCTGAAACTGAGCTAATAATTCCTTTTTTTAAGGATGTGATAATTCCATTAGGCGCATGGTACATATTGCTGGCATATTTAGTGATTGTAGGGAGTAGCAATGCTGTAAATTTAACGGATGGTCTAGATGGCTTGGCCATAATGCCGACGGTTATGGTGGCAGGAGCACTAGGTTTATTTAGTTATTTAGCCGGACATGCTGAATTTGCTAGGTATCTATCAATCCCATATATTCCGAGTGCAGGCGAATTAACGATATTTTGTGCTGCAATGGTAGGTGCTGGTTTAGGTTTTCTTTGGTTTAATACATATCCAGCACAAGTCTTCATGGGTGATGTGGGTGCACTTGCTTTAGGTGCAGCCTTAGGTTGTGTAGCAGTATTAGTAAGGCAAGAATTAGTATTATTAATTATGGGGGGTGTTTTTGTAGCTGAAACATTATCTGTTGTCGTTCAAGTAGCGTCATATAAATTAAGAGGAAAGCGTGTTTTCTTAATGGCCCCAATACATCACCATTACGAATTAAAAGGATGGCCAGAACCAAGAATAATAGTGCGGTTTTGGATAATTACTGTCTTTTTGGTCCTAGTTGGTATAGCGACGTTGAAAATTAGATGACAGCTATGAGCCGAGCAAAAGCAAACACAAAAGCATATTTGATAATTGGTCTGGGAAAGACAGGATTATCTTGTGCTCGCTTTTTGCTTGAGCAAGGCCATGCTGTTGCTATGATGGACACACGTAAGAACCCTCCATATATCGACATTGTACAAAATGAGTTACCTGAAGTTTTACTAAATAAAGATGGGTTAAACCTGAAGTTAATGCTTAAGAGTGATGTAATCGTTTTGAGTCCGGGAGTTGACCCACGTTTACAAGAGATAAAAGCAGCCCGTAGTCATAATATAGAGGTTATCGGGGATATCGAGCTCTTCGCACGATCTATCAATCAGCCCGTGATAGCAATTACAGGTTCAAATGGAAAGAGTACAGTCACAACGATGCTGACTGAAATGGGAAGAATGGCAGGTAAGAACATTAAAGTCGGTGGAAACATTGGTATACCGGCCCTAGGCTTGATTGCTGACCCCGAGCCAGACTTTTATATTCTTGAATTATCAAGTTTTCAATTAGAGACAGTTTCATCATTGAATGCTTATGCGTCTGTTGTATTAAATGTTAGTCCAGATCATCTAGATCGTTATGAGGATATTGAACAATATCAAAAGACAAAAGCTAAGGTTTATATGGGTTCTGAAGTCATTGTGGTTAATCGTGATGACAACTTATCGTGTGAATGTGCTGAGGGTTTTCAAAATCAAACCGGCTTTACGTTGCATAAGCCTATAGGAAATGATTTTGGGGTTGATGAGGAGAGAGGTGAAGTTTATTTAGCTCGAGGTAAGGAGAGATTACTCCCAATAAGTGATATGCAAGTTATTGGAGAGCATAATATTTCGAATGCATTAGCTGCATTAGCTTTAGGGCATGCAATGCAGTTGCCCATGAAGGCTATGTTAGAAGCACTAAAGCAATATAGCGGTTTGCCACATCGATGCCAATTAGTCACAGAAAAGAATGGTGTTAAATGGGTTAATGATTCCAAAGCGACAAATGTAGGTGCAAGTATTGCTGCTATTAAGGGCCTAAGTTGTGGCCGGGATATCGTCTTGATTGCAGGGGGGGTTGCAAAAGGACAAGAATTTTCTGATTTAACACCAATTTTTGAGACACATCTGAAAAGCCTTTTATTGATTGGGCAGGATGCTAAAGAAATATCAGAAGTAACACCAAGAGATATTCCACAACAAACCGTGCGAAACATGTCAGATGCTGTAAAAAAAGCGAAAATGATCGCAAAAGAAGGAGATATTGTTTTGTTAGCACCTGCGTGTGCAAGCTTTGATATGTTCGACAACTATGAAAAACGTGGCGATGCTTTTATCAATGAGGTAGAGGCTCAATTGTCATGAGTAAAATAAATTTAATGTATGAACTTGATGGAAAGTTAATGTTTTCAGTCTGTACTTTATTATTCATTGGATTAATCATGGTTGGATCAGCGTCAATATCAATTGCCGATGGCAAACTTGGTCAGCCATTATTCTATTTTAACCGTCAGCTAGTTTTTGCAGCTATAGGGATAGCCATTGCAACTGTATTGATGACGATAAGATTATCAGTTTGGCGCCAACTGGCTCCACTATTACTAATTGTGGGAGTGGGTTTATTAATTTTAGTACTCATACCGGGTGTAGGAAGGGAAGTAAACGGAAGTAGACGATGGTTACCATTCGGTCCAGTAAATATACAGGTCGCTGAAGTGGTTAAATTATTCTCCGTTATTTATGTTGCTGATTATCTTCAGCGCCATCATGGTCAGTTACAAGGGTCATTCTTTAAGGTTATTGGGCCATTAATATTACTGGGTATCGCAGCAATACTGCTTTTATTGCAACCAGATATGGGTTCAGTAGTAGTGATTTTTACAACTGTTTTAGCAATGTTGTTTTTAGGTGGTTCTCGCTTGGATGTATTTGCTGCTTTGATAAGTACTTTTGCAGCATTATTTATGGCTCTAATTTGGTTTGCACCCTATCGGTTAGAGCGTTTACAGACATTCATGGACCCATGGCAAGATCCATTTGGTAGTGGTTTCCAACTCACGCAATCTTTAATAGCCTTTGGACGAGGAGATTGGCTAGGTGTTGGACTAGGTAGCAGTATGCAAAAAATGTTTTATTTACCTGAAGCACACACGGATTTTTTATATTCTATTTTGGCAGAAGAGCTGGGCTTGATAGGGTCATTAAGTGTTCTAATATTATTCGCCATTTTTATCTGGCGTGCACTAGCTATTGGACGTGCGGCAGAATTATCAGGTCAAGTGTTTGGTTCACAAATTGCGTATGGAATAGGGATATGGTTAGGTCTTCAAGCTTGCATTAACATGGGCGTCAATATGGGGGTGTTGCCCACAAAAGGTTTAACACTTCCATTTATGAGTTATGGCGGAAGTAGTTTATTAATAAGCTGTATCGGAATTGCTTTGTTATTCCGGGTTGATATAGAGACACGTTTTCCTGAGCAAGCCTCAGTGAGAGTGAAACGCTAATGACAACAATTATGATTATGGCTGGTGGAACAGGTGGACATGTATTCCCTGCATTAGCAGTGGCAGATATATTGACACAGCGTGGAGTAACAGTGACTTGGATGGGTACTACTTCCGGTATCGAATCTAGACTGGTTCCAGAGGCAGGCTATCCCTTGACTGAAATTAGTGTGCAAGGTTTACGTGGCAATGGAGCAGTAGGTTGGATACAAGCACCTTTCAAGTTAGCAAAAGCTGTCATTGAAGCTATCGCGGCAATTAAAAAAACAAACGTAGACGTCGTCTTAGGGTTAGGTGGCTTTGCATCGGGGCCCGGCGGGGTAGCGGCGTGGTTGTTAAGAAAACCTGTTGTGATTCATGAACAAAATGCTGTCCCTGGTTTAACAAATAAATTGCTTGGGGTTATCGCTACTAGAGTACTACAAGGTTTTCCCAACTGCTTTAAAGCATCAATGAAAGCTGAATGGGTTGGCAACCCAGTTAGAACAAGTATAGCAAAAACAGTAGAGCCAATAAAAAGTGTAGGGATGCCGCAGGATATTAAGCTGTTGGTACTAGGTGGGAGTTTGGGTGCTAAGTCCTTGAATGAGATATTACCGAAGACTTTAGCTTTAATAGGCTCTAGCAAAAGTATTACAGTTAGGCATCAATGTGGTCAAAAAAACCTAAAGGACTGCAAGAGAAATTATCAACAAGTTAGTATTCAAGCTGAAGTAACAGCGTTTATTAGTAATATGGCTGAAGCCTACAGTTGGGCTGATTTAGTTGTATGTAGGGCTGGTGCTTTGACAATTGCAGAGCTTTCAGCCGTAGGTGTGGCATCAATACTTGTGCCTTATCCTTATGCTGTGGATGACCACCAGACACATAATGCATCAGCACTATTGAATGTTGGTGCTGCAGTACTAATCGACGAGGCAGAGCTAGATGAGAAAGTGCTTTCGAATAGAATTATTGAGCTTACATCAAGCAGCGATAACATATTTAATATGGCTGTAGCGGCTAAAACGCAGGCAAAACTTGAAGCAGCAGTATCAATTGCAGACATCTGTATGGCGGTGAGCCATGGATAAAAAAATGTCAGCAATGCAAAGTCGTGTCAAACATATTCATTTTATAGGAATAGGTGGCGTTGGCATGGGGGGCATTGCTGAGGTGTTGCTTAATTTAGGCTACCAAGTTTCAGGCTCAGATATACGCGTAAATGATTTAATTAAACATTTACAAAAGTTAGGCGCCTTGGTGAATATTGGACACGATGAAAGTCATTTATCAGGTGCAGATGTTGTTGTTGTATCAACAGCAATTAATGATAAAAATTCTGAATTGATGGCGGCAAAAAAACAACGTATTCCTGTTGTACCTCGTGCTGAAATGTTAGCTGAATTGATGCGTTTTAGTTATGGTATTGCCGTGGCTGGTACCCATGGAAAAACTACAGTAACAAGTTTGATTGCGGCTTTGTTAAGTGAGGGTGATTTAGATCCAACTTTTGTGATCGGTGGTCGTTTAAATAGCGCTGGAAGTAACGCTCGGTTGGGAAATGGTCGTTACCTAGTGGCCGAAGCCGATGAGAGTGATGCATCATTCTTATATTTACAGCCGGTAGTCGCGGTAGTAACTAACGTCGATGAAGATCATATGGCGACTTATGAGGGGGACTTTAATAAGTTAAAATCAACATTTTTAGAGTTTTTACATCATTTACCTTTTTATGGTCTAGCTGTGATGTGTATGGATGACCCTGTAGTAAGGGGTCTCTTACCTGATGTCACTCGTCCCGTTATTACATATGGTACAGCAGATGATGCTGATTTTAAATTAGCAGACTTTGAACAAACAGGGGGGCAAAGTCAGTTCACAGTAATTAGCAAGTCGACGGAACAAAGCTTTGTTATTAGACTTAATATGCCGGGTTTGCATAATGCTTTAAATGCAACAGCAGCGATCGTAGTTGCTATAAATTTGGGTGTATCAGTAGATGCTTGTCAACGAGCACTAAATCAATTTGAAGGTATAGCACGTCGCTTTAATATTGTAGGTGATTTAACAGTAGATAGTGGGAAAGTCTTACTGATTGATGATTACGGACATCATCCAACCGAGTTAAGCGCAACAATAGCAGCTACAAGAGATGGTTGGCCAAACAGAAGACTAGTGGTTTTATTCCAACCCCATCGTTATTCGCGAACAAGAGATATGTTCGATGAATTTGCACAAGTACTATCAAGTGTGGATGTTTTATTGATACAGGATGTGTATCCAGCAGGTGAAATGTACATTGCTGGTGCTGATAGTAAGAGTCTTTGTCGAGCGATTCGACTACGTGGTCAAGTTGAACCAGTTTTTATTAAAGACAATTCGGTCTTACTTGAAATATTACCTGGGCTATTATCAGGTGGAGACATTTTACTTACATTAGGTGCAGGGGATATTGGAAGTACTTCTATAGAAATTGCAGAAAAGTTGGGAGTGCATACAGTATGAGTACTGACTTTTTAAATATTGATGGTGAACTTCGAATTAATGAACCCCTAGCCAAATATACATCTTGGCGCGTAGGTGGTGTTGCACGTCAATTATATCGTGCAACGACTAAATTGGACTTGTCATCATTTTTATCGCAGCTGCCCAGAACCGAGCCGATTTTATGGCTCGGACTAGGAAGCAATCTACTAGTTAGGGATGGTGGATTTGAAGGTACAGTAATTTCAACTGCAGGAATCCTAAAAGAGGTAGAGGTTAAAGGTGAATCGATTGAGGCTGAAGTCGGTGTTTATTGCAGTAAATTAGCAAAGCAGGCAGCGCGTTCGGGTTTGTCTGGAGCAGGGTTTTTAGCTGGCATTCCCGGTACTTTAGGGGGGGCTTTAGCTATGAATGCTGGTGCCCATGGAACAGAGATATGGTCATTGATTGTTGGCGTTACAACAATCGATAGGCAAGGACAGTTTCACGACAGAACACCAGAAGAATTTAAAGTCGGTTATCGGCATGTTGTGATTCCAACAGATGAATGGTTTGTTTCTGCAACTCTGAGCTTAAGACATGGTGATAGAGCTCAGGAGATGGATGAAATAAAATCGTTGTTAAAGAAAAGGAATATATCTCAACCAACTAATCAGCCATCAGCAGGTTCGGTATTTAGAAACCCCGAAAATGATTTTGCTGGTCGTTTGATTGAAACTTCGGGGTTAAAAGGTCTCGCCATTGGTGGTGCAGCCGTATCAGAAAAACATGCGAACTTTATTGTGAATATGGGAAATGCTACAGCAGCAGATATAGAAGCATTAATTATCCAAGTGCAGAAGAAAATAGAGTTAGATCACGGTGTTTTGTTAGAGCCAGAAGTTCGTATTGTTGGAGAGGTAACGTAATGGAGACCAACATATATGATTTTGGAAAAGTGGCTGTACTAATGGGCGGGCGCTCTGCAGAGCGAAGTATTTCATTATTAAGTGGTGAAGCAGTGTTGTCTTCATTACAAAGTCAAGGAATAGATGCTCATAAAGTAGACGTCAAATGTGATATTTCGCAGAAATTAACCGAAGGTCAGTTTGATCGTGCTTTTATCATGCTGCATGGTCGTGGTGGAGAAGATGGTCAGATTCAAGGTGTTTTAGATTCACTGGGAATACCGTACACGGGATCAGATTTAACGGGTGCTGTACTTTCAATGAATAAAGCACTTAGTAAAAGTATTTGGCAGCAACTTAATCTACCGACAACCAGTTATTACCATGTGAATAAGAGCACAGAGTCAGATGAATTAATAAGTAAACTTGGATTGCCTCTGATTGTAAAACCAGTGAATGAGGGTTCAAGTATTGGTATGACGAAGGTTGAGAACGCGTGGGACTTAAAAGAGGCTATTAATGATGCCTTGAACTACGATAGTGAGGTTATTGCTGAATGTTGGATTGATGGTGATGAATACACAGTTGCTATTTTAGATGGAATAAGTCTGCCAGTTATTCTACTAAAAACACCAAATAAATTTTATGACTTTAACGCTAAATATGAAGCGAATACGACAGAATACTTATGTCCAGCAGGTTTAAGTAATGAAGATGAAGCATATTGTAAGGAGTTGTCATTACTTGCTTTTGATGGACTAAGAATGAAGGGGTGGGGCAGGATTGATCTGATGCGAGATAAGCTCGGGGAGTTTTATCTAATAGAAGCAAATAGCATACCGGGTATGACAAATCATAGTTTAGTGCCTATGGCAGCGAAACAAGAAGGATTAAACTTTGAAGAATTAGTTTTGAAAATTTTAAAGTCTAGCATTAAAAGAGGGCATAGCTAATGTCAAAATCAAGCAAGAGAGGGGAAACACTCAAAGCAAAGCGTCAGGTTGAAAGCGCTATAGGTTGGAGCCATATTGCCCGTCTAAGTCTTATTACTTTGTTGTTAATGGGATTGGTTGCTGTAAGTTGGGTTGTTAGCCAAAATAATATTTTGCCTATATTGCATGTGACGGTAGAAGGCAGTTTTGAGCACGCTAATAAAGCCGTATTGGTGGAAGTAATTAAGCCTCATACGCGAGGAAGTTTTTTGAGTGTTGATGTTGCACAAATTAGTAATGCTGGGGAGTCTTTGCCCTGGGTTAAAAGTCTACAGGTGAGGAGGGTATGGCCTGATAGTTTACATTTAATTGTGAAAGAAAAAGTCCCCGTTGCTCGATGGAAAAATAAAAGTCTGGTTAACAAGGATGGCGAAACATTTATTTCTTCAAATAAAAATGTATTAGCAGCGCTATCAACCCTTTATGGACCGGAAGCTAGTCAACCAATAATGACAAGTCGTTTTATAGCAATGGAAGAAGCATTACAGCAACATGGTTTAAAGATAAAAACTTTAGTTATGGATAACAGAAGAGCATGGAGCATAGGGTTAACTAATGACATTCTCATTGTGCTTGGTCGTGCAGAAAGTGAAGAGCGGTTTAATCGTTTTTTAAGGGTCTATCTGAATGAATTAAAACATTACCAGTCTCAGATAGCTGAAATGGATATGCGTTATCCAAATGGTTTATCAGTAATTTGGAGACCAGGTCAAAAACCTGATTTTAATGGAAAAGTATGATGACTAAAAAAAATGATAGAGATTTGATTGTTGGCCTTGATATAGGCACTTCTAAAGTAGTTGCTATTGTTGCAGCACCAATTTTAGATGCAGGACCGAGTGATAACGCACTAGAAATTATTGGGATCGGTTCACATCCTGCTCGTGGTATGAAAAAAGGGGTAGTAGTCAATATTGAATCGACGGTGCAATCAATCCAACGTGCAGTTGAAGAAGCAGAACTGATGGCGGGCTGTCAGATTCACTCGGTTTATGCAGGTATTGCTGGTAGCCACATTCGTAGCTTGAATTCGCACGGTACAGTAGCTATCAGGGATAAAGAAGTAACTCGGGGAGATATTGAACGAGCAGTAGATGCTGCGAAAGCAGTACATTTCCCGGGCGATCAAGAGCTACTTCATGTGATGCCTCAGGAATATATTATCGATAATCAAGAGGGCATTCGTGAGCCCATTGGAATGTCAGGTGTTCGGCTTGAAGCTAAAGTACATTTAATTACTGGTGCTGTAAGTGCGGCACAAAATATCAGTAAATGTATTGAACGATGTGGATTATCCGTGGATGGAATAATATTAGAACAAATGGCATCAAGCTACTCAGTATTAGTAGAAGATGAGAAGGAACTTGGCGTGTGTTTGGTTGATATTGGTGGAGGTACAACGGATATTGCGATTTTCGTTGAGGGTGCAATTCGACATACAGCAGTGATTCCTATTGCAGGTGATCAAGTAACAAATGATATCGCTGTTGCCCTACGAACGCCAACACAGTATGCAGAAGAAATAAAAATGAAGTATGCCTGTGCATTAACACAATTAGCTCGTGAGGATGAAACAATTGAAGTCCCGAGTGTTGGGGACAGGCCGCCAAGGCAATTAGCAAGACAAACATTAGCAGAAGTTGTTGAACCAAGGTATGAAGAATTATTAATACTAGTACAAGCAGAATTACGTCGTAGTGGCTTCGAAGAATTATTAGCCGCGGGAGTCGTACTAACCGGTGGGAGCTCAAAAATGGAAGGAGTTATCGAGTTGGCAGAAGAGGTCTTTCATTTACCTGTGCGATTAGGTTTACCACAACATGTTGGAGGATTAGTCGAAGCTGTAAGAAACCCAATACACGCAACAGGTGTGGGGCTTTTACTGTTTGGAAACGAGATGGAAGCTAAAGTGCAATCTGAAATGAAGACGGGAAGTGGTTTTAAAGAAGTAATGATACGAATGAAAGGTTGGTTTCAGGGAAATTTTTAAAAAATCACTTTAAGGACGAAACAAAATAACAACACATTCATCACTTTTGGGGAAATGAAATGACATTTGAATTAATTGATACATATACACAAAATGCAGTAATTAAGGTAATTGGAGTCGGTGGTGGTGGTGGTAATGCACTAGAACACATGGTGGTAAGCGAAATTGAAGGTGTTGATTTTATATGTGCTAATACCGATGCTCAAGCATTAAGAAAAAGTTCGGCAACTACACAGTTGCAGCTTGGTACTGATATTACAAAAGGTTTGGGAGCAGGAGCAAACCCTGATATTGGTCGTCAAGCAGCATTAGAAGATAGAGAAAGAATTACTGAAGTAATTTCTGGTGCAGATATGATTTTTATTACAGCAGGAATGGGTGGCGGAACGGGAACGGGAGCAGCACCAGTGGTTGCACAAGTAGCTAAAGAAATGGGTATTTTAACGGTTGCAGTGGTAACAAAGCCATTCCCATTTGAGGGCGCGAAACGTTTGAAGATAGCGAGCCAAGGTTTGGACGAGCTGAGCCAACACGTTGACTCATTGATAACAATACCAAATGAGAAGTTATTGGCAGTGTTAGGTAAAGATATGAGTTTATTAGATGCCTTCAAGGCAGCTAATGATGTTTTATTGGGGGCAGTTCAAGGTATTGCAGAATTGATCACACGCGAAGGAATGATCAATGTGGATTTCGCAGATGTTCGTACAGTAATGTCTGAAATGGGAATGGCGATGATGGGAACTGGTAAAGCATCAGGACCAAATAGAGCTGTTGAAGCAGCACAACATGCAGTTTCGAGCCCTTTATTAGAAGATGTAGATTTAGCTGGTGCACGAGGTGTATTAGTTAACATAACAGCAGGTTTGGATATGACAATAGGAGAATTTGAAGCTGTAGGTAATACAGTGAAAGATTTTGCTTCTGATGATGCGACTGTTGTTGTGGGTACAGTTATAGATCCAGAAATGACAGACGAACTGAGAGTGACAGTTGTTGCTACTGGTTTAGGAGCTGAAAAAATAACTAAAATTGATATGGCAAATGAATTAGAAATGCCACAAATGGAAATAGTGAAAAAGCATGTGGATATAGATTATGATAAACCGACAGTCCTAAGAAATGAAGAGCAAGGACAGCAAAAAAAGGCGGTTAATGTTGATAGCAACATGGACTATTTAGATGTGCCAGCATTTCTTCGTCGGCAAGCAGATTAAGAAGAGAATAGAATCCTATTTGTATAGATAGTGATATGCTACAATGCGCGTCTGAAATAGTGGTATTGGAGAGAAAATTAGCGTGATAAAGCAACGAACATTGAAAAATGTGATTCGCGCGACAGGAGTCGGCTTACATAGTGGCGAAACGGTGTATCTAACTTTACATCCAGCGGCCATCAATACAGGTATTATTTTTAGACGTATTGATCTTGATCCTGTTGTTGAAATTAGTGCTAAAGCATGTAATGTAGGTGAAACTGCATTATCAACAACACTGATTGAACACGGTGAAAAAATATCCACAGTAGAACACTTATTATCTGCATTTGCGGGTCTGGGCATCGATAATGCTTATGTTGATCTCAATGCTGCAGAAGTCCCGATTATGGATGGTAGTGCGGGTCCTTTTGTTTTCTTAATTCAGTCCGCTGGGATTGAAGAACAAACAGCCGCGAAACAATTTATTCGTATCAAAAAATCTGTATTGTTAGAAGATGGAGATAAATGGGCCAAATTTGAACCTTTTAATGGGTTTAAAGTTAGTTTTATGATAGATTTTGAACACCCTGCATTTACCGAGCGTACTCAAAAGGTTGAAGTTGACTTTTCATCAACTTCATTTGTTAGAGAAGTAAGTCGAGCACGTACATTTGGCTTTATGAAGGATATCGAAAAGCTACGTGAAAACAACTTAGCGTTAGGTGGTAGCATGGATAATGCAATTGTTGTTGATGACTATCGTGTTATAAATGAAGATGGACTTCGTTACGAAGATGAATTTGTGCGCCATAAAGTATTAGATGCAATTGGTGATCTTTATCTACTTGGCCATAGCTTGATTGGTGCTTTTAATGGTCATAAATCAGGACATGAAGTAAATAATAAGTTACTTCGAAAACTACTCGCACAGGAAGATGCCTGGGAATTGGTCAGTTTTGAAGATGATGAAAATGCACCGATCGTATTCAGCAGGCCGGCTGCGTCAATTCTTAACTAGATTTTTCGAGTAGCCAACTTCTCTAAAGCTGTTTTTAATGGTCCCTTATCCATACTATCTGCAGTTTGCTGCAATGAGTTCGCAGCAGACTCTGGTAGAAACATCGGATTCAAAGGTTGCTTCTCAAAGGAAACGAAGTGAGGTCTAACTTTAACTTCGAGTTTCTTTATATCGACCTCAAGTTCTCGAGATAGCGCTCTACATAATACGGGAGACTGAAAGCGTAGTAGGCTACTATATGAAGCATTATCCGTATGAATTACAAGTGTATCACCCTTGATATTAGCTAACTTACAATGAGCTGAGAATTGTGCAGGGAGACTTTGCTGGAAAGTGTGATTGAGACGATTAAGCAATTGTGCATGTTTTGCTATTTTTGATAGTGCAGTGTTATTTTTAAAAATGTTGTTAATTACTTTTGGTTCTCTAGGCATAATCACTGCTTAATTAATATATGGATTAAGTGTTCAGGTTACCATTATTTGGCAATAAAAGTTAGCTCGAGGTTGTAAATTTCCCAGTAGATTAGGCCGTAGACGGAGAAATACATTTTAGAATTATCAGATGACTTAACGATAAGCGGAAGCGACTTTATATATAAGTAGCGCTTGTTTTTTTTTAGTTTAGCCTCCATATTTGTATATAGCCCTTAGACCTCAGATTCTCTAAGCGTTATAATTACGTATTTATTTTAATCTAGTTTCCCGATTGCATTTGGCTCGGTATCAGTACAAGGGTAGTAAACGGTATGGTAAATAAGTTTTTCGGTAAAGTCTTTGGTAGTAGAAATGAGCGCGTTCTCAAAAAGTTAAATAAAGTCGTTACCCAAGTAAATGATTTTGAGGCCTCCATCGAAAAATTAGACGATAATGCTCTCAAAGAAAAAACTGCAGAATTTCGCCGAGAACTAGCTGATGGAAAAACATTAGAGGAAGTACTACCTGAAGCATTTTCAGTTGTGCGAGAAGCCGGAAAGCGTGTGCTCAACATGCGTCATTTCGATGTACAGTTAGTAGGTGGTTATGTCCTGAATGAGGGGAAAATTGCAGAGATGCGAACTGGTGAAGGTAAAACATTAGTTGCAACATTAGCTGTATATTTGAATGCACTTGAAGGTGAAGGCGTGCATGTAATTACTGTCAACGATTACTTGGCGCAGCGTGATGCTGCATGGATGAGCCAGTTATATAGTTTTCTGGGGCTAACAACAGGTGTTATTGTGGGCGGGTTGTTACCAGATGAAAGACGTGCAGCCTATAACTCAGATATTACTTATGGCACTAATAATGAATTTGGTTTCGATTATTTACGAGATAATATGGCTTTCAGCATTGAAGAGAAAGTGCAGCGTAAATTAAATTTTGCGGTAATTGATGAAGTTGATTCCATCTTAATAGATGAAGCTAGAACACCACTTATTATTTCAGGACCAGCAGAAGATAGTTCTGAACTGTACGGAAGAATGGATGCTTTGATCCCAAACTTAAGCCAACAAATTGGTGAGGGTGAAGAAGTTGAAACTCCTGGTGATTACACGATTGATGAGAAATCAAAACAAGTCAATTTTACTGAAGATGGTCATGAGAAAATTGAAAACTTATTAACAGAAGCCGGTATTTTGGCAGAAGATGCTAGCCTATACGATGCAACAAATATAGGTTTAATGCATCACGTGACAGCCGCGCTTCGGGCTCATGTATTATTTCAACTAGATGTAGATTATATCGTGCAAGATGACCAAGTCGTAATTGTTGATGAGTTTACTGGGCGTACGATGCCTGGTCGTAGATGGTCAGAAGGTTTGCATCAAGCGGTTGAAGCAAAAGAAAGCGTCACAATTCAGAATGAAAACCAAACTTTAGCTTCAATAACATTCCAAAACTTTTTCCGATTGTATGAAAAACTCTCTGGTATGACAGGTACAGCAGATACTGAAGCGTTTGAGTTACAATCTATATATGGCCTTGAAGTTATTGTTATTCCGACACATCGTGAAATGTGCCGCATAGATTCTGCTGATCAAATTTATTTAACTACAAAAGAAAAATACGATGCAATTGTCGAAGATATTAAATTATGTATTGAACGACAACAGCCTGTGCTTGTGGGTACATCATCAATCGAAACATCTGAATATCTTCATAGCTTATTGCAAGAAGAAAAAATACCACATGAAGTTTTGAATGCTAAGTTTCATGAAAAAGAAGCCTATATCATTGCACAAGCAGGCCGGCCTGGCTCAGTAACAATAGCGACTAATATGGCAGGTCGTGGAACTGATATTGTCCTTGGTGGCAGTCTTGATGCTGAAATGACAGAGCTGTCTGATGATGTGTCAGAAGCTGAAAAGGCCCTGATTCAACAAGCATGGCAACAGCGCCATAATCGAGTACTAGAGTCTGGAGGTTTGCATATTATTGGTTCAGAGCGTCATGAATCTCGTCGCGTTGACAATCAATTGCGTGGTCGTTCTGGACGTCAAGGAGATGCTGGTTCAAGCCGTTTTTATTTATCTCTTGAAGATAACCTTATGCGGATTTTTGCATCGGAGCGTATGTCAGGCTTAATGCAAAAATTAGGAATGGAAGAGAACGAGGCTATTGAACATCCTTGGGTATCACGTGCAATCGAAAATGCGCAACGCAAAGTTGAAGGCCATAACTTTGATATTCGTAAGCAAGTGTTAGAGTTCGATGATGTTGCAAATGATCAGCGTAAAGTTGTGTATGAACAACGTAATGAATTAATGGCAGCTAAGGATGTGTCTAGTACTATCGTTTCAATGCGTGCTACGGTTGTTGACAATACGATTAGTACTTATATTGTTCCTGGTAGTATTGATGAGCAATGGAATATTACAGACCTTTCTCCAGCCTTAAAAGAAGAGTTCGGATTAAATGTAGATATTGAGTCTTGGTTAGAAGAAGATAAAGACTTACATGAAGAAACGCTGCGTGAACGAATTGTTACTGAAATTCAAAATCAGGCTGATGCTAAAGAAGCGATTACTGGATCAGAGTTAATGCGACACTTTGAAAAAGCTATTACTCTTCAAACTTTAGATTCACAATGGAAAGAACACTTAGCTCAAATGGATTACTTGCGTCAAGGTATTAACTTGAGGGGGTATGCTCAAAAAGATCCAAAGCAGGAGTTTAAACGTGAAGCCTTTAATATGTTCACATCAATGTTAGAGCGTATTAAACATGATGTGGTGTCACTTATAGCACGTGTTGAATTACGGGCGGAAGAGGATGTCAAAGCAGTGGAAGAGCGTCGCCGTCAAACTGGTGATATTGAGTTGCAGCACGACCAAGTCGATGTTATGACGGGTGAAGCTGAAGGACAAAACCATAATATTAAGGAACAGAGTCAGCCGATCGAACGAGAAGGTCGAAAAGTGGGTCGTAATGAACGCTGCCCTTGTGGCTCTGGTAAAAAATTCAAACAATGTCATGGAGCATTGAATTAATGGCTGTCAATTTATCTTCACCAGAAGCCAAAGAAATACTGGCTATTAAAGGTATTCGATTAGCAACAGCTAATGCGGGAATAAAAAAAATGGCTGTAGTGATTTAGTTTTAATTGAAATATCTAAAGGTAGCACGGTCTCAACGCTCTATACGCAAAATGCATTTTGTGCGGCACCAGTTACAATTGCAAAACAGCACCAAAATGAAGTCACTCCACTCTATTTGCTGGTTAACTCTGGCAATGCTAATGCAGGTACAGGCCAGCAAGGACTAAAAACGGCTATCGCTTCTTGTGAAGCTATAGCGGACGAAGTGAATGAAATTACTCAGGCAGTGTTGCCTTTTTCGACAGGAGTGATTGGCGAACAACTTCCGTTAGATAAAATTAAGGCAGCAATACCGAAATTAGTGGCAGCATTAGGGGCTGAACGATGGCTTGAAGCTGCACAAGGGATCATGACAACGGACACGGTTGCTAAAGCAGTATCTAAACAAGTTAAATTAGCTGGAAAGCTGATCACAGTAACTGGAATTGCAAAAGGTTCAGGTATGATAAGGCCCGATATGGCAACAATGTTGTCCTATATAGCAACGGATGCTGCCATTGCACAAAACATATTAGATCTCATGCTAAAAAAAGCATCGGCACAATCGTTTAATAGGATATCTGTTGATGGTGATACATCAACTAACGATGCCTGTGTATTGATGGCAACTGGTAAAGCTAATAACGTTTTATTAACGGACTTTGATACTAGTGATGCCCAAAGATTATATCAAGCAATTGCTTCTATCAGTCAGCAGTTAGCTCATGCTGTTGTGCGTGATGGTGAAGGCGCGACAAAGTTTATTGCAGTTGAAGTTGAGCAAGGTCGTGATGCTGGGGAGTGCAGTCAAGTGGCTTACACTATTGCTCATTCACCTTTAGTTAAAACAGCATTATTTGCATCGGATCCTAATTGGGGTAGAATCTTGGCGGCCGTTGGCCGTAGTGGTCTTAATGATTTTGACCTGACAAAAGTCGCTATCTACTTAGATGAGGTTTGCATCATAAAAAATGGTGAACCAGCGGCAAATTATACTGAAGCATTGGGTCAGCAGGTCATGAATCAAGAAGAAATAACGATTAGAGTTACATTGAAGCGTGGCAAGGCCACCGATACAGTTTGGACCTGTGACTTCTCCTATGATTACGTCAAAATAAACGCTGAATACCGAACATAGTTAAGAAGTATTTCGAGATAAGCATGTCTAGTCATCAGATAACTACTTTAAGCGAATTCCTGCATCATAGCGGTGCAAAATACAGTGTGTTTGATATGGGCCGCCGCGTGACTAAACTGTGTTCCGATCAGTTTTTTAATTTTGAATCTGCTCGACAAGCTTACCCATACCCATTTCAAAAATCAGCATTATTTGGTGCTATTTTTTGGAGTCCAACACTACCAGATAAACACTATATTTGGTTTCTTAAGTTCCCTTTAGACGAGCAAGGGCTTCTGGTCCAAGCAGCCCGCGATGAGTTTTTATCTATGTTATTAGAGCGTGTTGGAGAATCTATGCTGGCCGCGACATGTAGTGAGGACATCGAGAATGTATTAAGTGATAGTCCTTATACTTTTACACCACTTGAGGAAAAGCTGGCAGCTTTTAATTCCAAAGCAAATAAGAGTCTTGGAAGACAACCCTCAAGTTATTATCACAATGCTTTGAATTACTTTATTGGTGAAAAAGATTTGAATGATTGGCAATCATTAGCGATACAAGGTGTTGCTGATCTTGCAGAAAGACTGAATGAGGGTGAAGACACACAACGTCTTATTGAGGCATTGCCAAAATTACCCGAGAGACCGTTTATGGTGCTATGTAGCTTCTTGGAACACGTCGAACCTACTGTTGGTATTGTAGAAGCTTTAGCTCAACAGAAAGAGTATGAATTGCAACAAAAAGAGCCTAACATCGAGAAGATTTGTGCTTGCCTTAGAGCAGCATCAAATAGCCCCGCACGTCCTTTGCTTGAAGAGATGGTCATTAAAACTCTCAAAGATGATTGTAGTAAAAAGATAGAAATTCTCGCAGTGATTTCAGGCCGATTATGGCAACTACTAGAAAATAGCCAGATTTGTACATTGTTTGTTGAGCGGTTGGCAGAAAATGATGCCGACTATTCTGGATTTAGCCAAGTGTTAGCGGATGCAATGTTTATGCCGGGTCTGCGAGAACATATCATGAAAGCACTTCGGTGCCCCGAACGTAGTGATACGCTATCAAAAAGAGTTGGTGAAATGTTTGGACAAGCCAGGACCTGATTTTTATTAACAACCTTAGCGTTGAGAAATTAGCTTTAACCATTCTTGTTCTGCCATTATGTCACGGTTATCTTCCACTCTATCAGTAAAGACTAGGCCGTTGAGGTGATCTAACTCGTGTTGAAAAACACGGGCTAAGAAACCAGAGTAATTTGCTTCAACATGTTCTCCAGTACGGCTAGTATAACTGGCCCTAATAGACTGATGACGTGGGACTAAAGCTCTAATACTTGGAACACTAAGACAGCCTTCCCAGTCTTTTTCTATTTTTTTTGCTACGGAAATTATCTCAGGGTTTATTATTACAGTTGACTGCATTGATGGGGCGTAGGGGTAGCGAATATTAGGCCTAGAAGACATTATGAATAAACGTAGTGAATGATCAACTTGTGGTGCCGCAATTCCCATACCATTAACTTCACTGACGAAGTGTAATAAGTCATCTATGAAATTTTGCATATTATCACTTTGGATATTTTCAACATTGCGTGCAGTGAGACGTAAATGTGGATGTCCTAATTGTAAAATAGTAAACTTTTCAGTAGACATAGCAGGTTACTCAGTCAGTTATATTATCAGTATGAAACCAGCCAGCAATA
>Ga0115006_10000171_pt1 | contig 32886 bp, 23 predicted proteins | sample ArcOceMetagenome_3_FD_88943 | JGI IMG/M metagenome (GOLD analysis project Ga0115006, IMG submission 88943) | Marine eukaryotic phytoplankton communities from Arctic Ocean - Arctic Ocean- Svalbard ARC20M Metagenome | ecosystem: Environmental > Aquatic > Marine > Oceanic | place: Arctic Ocean...
AATGCAAATGCGGCTGATTTGCATTCGTATAAATATTATTATACTGATGCACCGTTAGATCATCCAACAATCAGAAATCAAAGCGCCTAAAAGCCATTTGACTGAAACTCAAGTAAAGGCAGAAGCCACTGCGACTGCGGTTGAGCAGTTCACAGTAAGCTACTCAACTCCAGGTAAGACCACTTTGGGTGGCTACGGGGAAGTTCATTACAACAATTTAGAAACAGGCGATGCATCGAGCACTAAAGAGGCTATCGACTTTCACCGTTGTGTAATGTTCACCGGGTACCAGTTTACAGATAGCCCCCGCTTTTTATCTGAGCTAGAAGTCGAGCGCAGCATTGCCGGAGTAGGTAAAGTCAGCTAAGTTGACTTAGAGCAGGCCTATATCAAATGGGACGCCACAGAAAACCTAACGGCAAAAGCAGGTCTATTACTGATGCCCATTGGTATGCTCAACAAAACCCACGAACCCATACCTTTTTTGGTACCGAGCGCAATAATGTTGAGAAAAATATTATCTCAGCGACTTAGTGGGAAGTAGGCGCAACCAATAGCAGTAAAATTACCCGAGGTGTTAGTAATACCTTTGCTCGTTGAGCTTACTGATGTTGACACCCTTCTAGTTCGTTGTTGAAGGCACATTCAAGTCTACCATCAGACTGGCACAAGGTGCCCCTTGGGTATTTCTATGCTAAATAGCCCTCTAGGGGCGAGAGGGCCTTTACTCATCCGCTATTGTTACTGTACCTGCGTAGAAACTTTTTAGGTGGGTTTGGACTTCTAGCAATTCTAACGCAAAAAAAAACCCTGTGTTAACAGGGCTTCTCCGAGGAGACGACATAGTGTGTTTTTCTTTGGGGAGAATCATTCACATTTCTCTATGCCGGTAGCTGGAGAAAGTGGTGTAACCATCTAGGTAACTCCATTGCCAAGGCTGATCACTAAATCAGAGCGTTTGAAGATGGATACAAATGTTCAGAAGTCCATCGAAAAACCGACACTGGCCATACGACCTTTATTGGGCCTAGCACCATCTGGCGAGCGTGACACGATAGCGCGTTTGTCCAATACATTTTCGACTTTCAAAAATACGGTCACTGACTCGTTTAGCGCGTAGTGGCTAATAAGATCGGCGCTGACGAATGCATCAGTATCTACAAAATTGCCAGCACAGCCAATAGCATTACAGGTTTCATCAATGTATTTAATGCTGACATAGTTGTCCCATCCCATAGCCGTCTCAATGCCACTACGAAGGCTAAAAGTATGCTCCGGGATATTAGCTAGTTTGTCACCGTCGACAATGCCCTCGTTAGTATTATCTTCGCTCACTTCGGCCTGCGTGTAAGTATAGGCAACATCAAACGGCACCGTCATTGAACCGATCAAGAAACTGTTACTGAACTGAAATTCTAAGCCCGCAATAACTGCGTCGCCCGTTACATAGGAGCCAGAGGTTTTGCCATTGCTGCAAGGATTACCGTTTGAACAGTTTTCAGCCTTATTTTCAAAATCACTCCAAAAACCAATAGCCTCGACAAACCACTGATCGTTGTCATAACGCAGGCCTGCCTCATAATTGACACTACTCTCTGGCTCTTCCTCCGTCTTTGCGCCGCCACCTAAGGGCGAAAAACCTTTATGAACCCCCGCTAAAACCTGCCAGTTGCCATTGAGCTGATAGGTAGCTGATAGCCCAGGTAACCATTCCTGAGTATTATTGGAGCGGAGACTAGGTGTATCTAAGCGATTTTGAGTACTGTATTGGCGGCGACTGGTTTCAACGTCTTCGTAACGCAGAGCCGTATTAAGCGCTAGTTTGTCACTCGCCTGCCAGGAGTCGACCAACCATACAGACGTGGCCTCGGCTGTCTCTAGGCGATTATTACTGCCAGTAACAGAATCAGTAGAGGTATATACTAAGCTACCACCAATCTGCTGGTAGCGTTCTTGTGGCTGAAAGCGATCCATGTCGTCACGGTGCACTCGCACACCCACATGAATAGAGTGACTGTTAATATTTAAAGCCAACTCGCTCTGTAAACCTTTTGACAGGTAACTGCGATTGTTATGCTTGTATTTCAGACCATCAGTATCAACATTTCCATCGAGAATACCCTGAGCTATCTCATCACCGCCATTAGCCGCTGCAATAAGACTACCGCCACCGCTAAGTTTAAACCAGTCGCGCTCAAATTCGTTGTAGTAGGCGGTAGTGGTTAGTGCCATTGTGTCATTAATATTGAGCTTATGACTGAGGTTATAACCCTCGTGTTTGTTGTTCATTTCGTCAATTGAAGACAGTCCGTAGCGGCGATCTTCGTTACGATCAAAATCGGCATCGGTCAGACCTAAGTAGGTTTCATTGGAGGTTTCTTGAGAGCGCTGAGCCTTGAAAAGTATACTTTGGCTTTCGCCCTGCCAAGCCAGCTTACCCATATAGTCTTCAATGTCATAGCCACTGTCACGACCACTTCGATCGATATTCTTGAAACCCTCATTTTCACGCTGCGCAGTTTCCACCAACCAACCGACCGCTCCACTGCGGCCGCCGTAACTTGCCAACAGGTCAACGCCGTTATTTTCAATTGCAGCAAGGGTCAGTGATCCCGCATTAGACTCGGGTATAGCCGTCGTGATCATATTAATAACCCCACCGACGGTCTGTGGTCCGTAGCGTAGCAATGGTGCACCCTTTAATACCTCTACGCCCTTTATCCGCATCGTAGTAGGAAAATAATAGGCCGCAGGGTTAGAATAGGGAGCCGGTGCAATGAGGACGCCATCCTCCATCAAGGTGACTTTTTCAGAGCGCTCCGAAGTCGCCCCGCGAATACCAAAATTGGGACGCAGTCCATAACCGTCTTCTTCGCGAACATAAACCCCCGGAACTGTTTTCAATAACTGGTTGATATCAGTCGACACTTCCATAGCAATCTGCGCATCGCCAATAACCGCACCAGACCCCGCGACTTTTCTGACATCTTTTTTGGAACCAATGATAGTTAGTTCATCGATCACAGAGGCGGAATTGGCTGCGGCATTAAGTGTGCTAACTGCGGTTATCGCAGCAAATAAGGGTACTAAAACGCGATTCATAATAAGTTCCTACGACATGTTGTCGATGCGTTACACATTGTTTGATGGCTGCAGATTAGAACGTAAACCGCGAACCAAATCGAAGCGATATCATAATGCGAATCATTATCATTTGCAACTCTAAATACAAATCATTCTTATTTAGAGGCAATGCTGAATTCCCCGATGGTATCGGGCATCAAGACACCTATCCTTATCGAGCGAAAAGGCTTGTAGTGAAATTGTTGGAATGGCCGTTTTGAGACCATAAGTAAGCTGCCATCAACTCGATAACTTAAAAAGCAATCCCCGATTGAGAATTTATAAGCTCTTAAACAATATCAGCGCTAGAAGAATTACTGGGGATATCGAGCCTAGTCTACCCTAGTGCCCTAACTTCATTTTTCTCTCCAACCATAACTCTTGCGGAACATACTATGCAGGATGCATTAAAGAACAGCGCGGAACACTCGAGAAATGTCGCTAACAACATGTAAGCTAGTCAGGTTTTTGGATAGTTAATCGTATATTCGTTACAACAGAGCTAGTAAACTAAAAATGAGTGCGCCAGAACCAGTTACGATAAGGGTATTACGCCGCAAGCCAAGTGCTGAAACGCCCAGCCAAAAACCAGAAAGCACTACGAACATCAAACCTACTGCAATTACTTTCTGAAAGGTTTTAAATATCTCTGGCCCATGGCCTTTATGCAACTCGATTAATTTACTCTGAATACTTGGCTCATTGAAGCTAACAACAAGTCCTTCTGGCTGCATACTAAACTTATAAAAATTGCGCGATGTAGGGCGAGTTAACAGCGTTTGCTCTTTGATTTTAACGTATTCAAAGTCATGAGATATGCCGGCGGCTAACAATAACTTTTGTACATCTTCATAAAGTGATTTCGAGCTAGGATCCAACACTAACTGGCCTGGCATCACAACAACTGTTTGCTCAATACTACCTTTTACTCCAACTAAATATAGTCCACCTGAAATAGCTAAAAATAAAAATGCAGGAGCAAGGAATGCCGCAGCGTATAAATGTAACCTGACCAACAAGCTTCGTTTCATGAAAAGTACTCTTTGACAATTTTTTAGTAATGCATATGAGGCAGTATAAGTGAAAAAATCGGCATATAACGATGGTTTTGAGGATAAGAACAAGAAATGCACTGCTCAAGGTTTACATACTCTACTTAGAACATGTTAGCTATCACGGCAAATCTACCTTAACCTTAACCTTAGCACGATCACAATTCAAATGGCCCTGCCAAGTCCCTAACATTAACTCCTTAGCCCAGTCTTGATGTTGCTGCTGAACCGCTATTGCATGATGAACAGGCAAGCAAACGCTGTTTTCCTTGATGCCCTCTAGCATTACATCCTTGAGAATCTCTCCTTTAAAGTTTTGTACAAATTTGCCCCAGCCATTAAAGAGCTGTAGCCATGGAAATCTCTCCAATACGCCTGCGTAAATACTTTAGACAACTTGGCTGTTCATTCCATTAAGCCTCAACCTGATTTCTCATCAGAAGCGCCCATAGCAACGGTGATGAACTTCTTTACTTATGCACTTGTTAAAGCACAAAGGTTCGAAGGATTAAATGTGGATGACTAATAACTGACTTTATTTAAGATTATGTATCTTTATTACCATCTAGCTTGGGTTAAATTGTAGGTAAAAAAGGCCATTTATAGTAGCTTAGAAGTCAATAAAAGTAGTTCTAGCACTACCTTTTGAGGGCCTATTGAATACCGGCAACCACCAGTGACGTGACTTTCAGAGCGATCTGGCATGCTCCACGGCGTACTGTGAAGTAGGCGTGGCTGGGTAGGCTACTGAGGCGCTATATAGAGTTATATAGTACCCGTGTAGACGCTCTTTCTTGTCATTTTGAGGATAAGTAAGTGTATCTATACCGACACCAATGAAATCCCCAGCAGGCAGCTTTTTTACTAAATGTACATGATTCTCCCCAAGGCAATGCACACTATGACGTCCCTCGAAGAAGCACTGTTAACGCAGGGTTTTTTTCGCATTAGAATTGCTGTAAGTCCAAACCCACCTAAAAAGTATCTACGCAGGTACAGTAACAATATCGGATGGGTAAAGGCCCTCTCACACCTAGTGGATTATGCAAATATAGAAATACTCAAGGATCACCTTGTGCCAGTCTGATGGTAGACATGGATGTGCCTTTGGCAATAAACTGGCGGGGTGGCAGCATTAGCAAACTCAAGGATCGAAGGTGTTGCTAATGCCTAGCTGAGGCACTAAGGGCGACACCAAACAGGGCATCTCCCCAGAGATAATTATCCTTGATCTGCACAGCGGCCGGACTTTTGGTGATGCCGGAGTGTTGTTTGTCGACATAGTGGGGCTTGTGCTGTGTATTCCTCCACTGACAGCCCTGTGGGCCTGGATGAGCCATCAAAAGCTGCGTAAGCAATAACCCGTATTTAGCATATTGCCACTGCTTAAAAAGCACGATACTATTCTGGTAAGATTCAGAAATAAATAATAAAAAAAAGGCAGCACAGCTGCCTTTTTTTGTTGCTGCCAAAATGATGGCTGAAAAGGATGACTTAATGACCGAAGCACTAATGAACACCTATGGCACCAGAGCCGCAACCCTAGTCAAGGGCGAAGGCGCGTGGCTGTGGGACGCCCATGGTAATAAATACCTAGACGCTCTATCTGGTATTGCAGTTTGTGGCCTCGGGCATGCTCACCCTGCAGTGTCCAAAGCCGTGGCCGAGCAAGCAACAGTGCTCACGCATTGCTCAAACTTTTTCACCATCCCAAACCAAGAAGCACTGGCCGATAAACTCTGTGCCGCCTCTGGCATGAGCAATGTATTTTTTGGTAACTCCGGCGCAGAAGCCAACGAAGCGGCCATCAAAATAGCCCGTCTCCATGGCCACAAAATGGGCATCAAACTACCCACAGTATTAGTCATGGACAATGCATTCCATGGCCGCACATTAGCCACATTAAGTGCCTCCGGTGGACGCAGAGTACAGGCAGGTTTTGAACCCCTAGTACGAGGCTTTGCCCGTGCCGCATTTGACGACATGGCTTCCCTAACAACTGTCGCCGACAACAACCCAAACATCTGCGCCGTGTTTGTCGAACCAATACAAGGTGAAGGCGGCATTCGCATGGCCAGCGCTAAATACCTACAACAGCTCCGTGAGTTTTGTGACCAGCGCGGCTGGCTACTAATGCTCGATGAGGTACAGACCGGTAATGGCCGTACCGGCAAATATTTTTACTACCAGCACAGCGGTATTATCCCCGACGTAGTAACCACATCTAAAGGCCTAGGCAATGGCGTACCCATCGGTGCCTGTTTGGCCCATGGCGAAGCCGCTGAGCTAATGCAGCCAGGCAACCATGGCACAACCTTTGGCGGTAACCCGCTAGCCTGTGCCGCAGCACTAGCGACTATTAATACGCTGCAAGATGAAAATCTCAGTGATAGAGCCGCAGTATTGGGCGACAGAATTATGGCCGGCTTTAAAAAAGCACTGGCCGATGTAGAGCATATAGTCGAGATTCGCGGCAAAGGCTGCATGATAGGCATAGAGCTCAATAAGCCCTGCAAATCATTATTCCCCGCAGCAATGGCAAAGGGCTTAATTATTAATGTCACAGCCGATTCAGTGATCAGATTATTACCGCCGTTTGTTATGACCGACGACGAAGCCGACCAAGTGGTGGCTATTCTTGCACCGCTGATTAAAGACTTTACACAGGACTAACCGATTATGGCGATTAGACATTTCTTATCATTGCGCGACCTAAGCCCTGCCGAATTAGCGCAGGTAATCGACCTAGCCATTGAAATGAAAGCAGCCAAACGTGAAGGCCGCCAAGAACCTATTTTTAAAGGCAAAGTGCTGGGCATGATTTTTGAAAAGTCATCTACCAGAACCCGAGTATCCTTTGAAGCTGGCATGGCACAGCTAGGTGGTCACGCAATATTCCTATCGTCCAATGACACACAGCTAGGTCGTGGTGAACCCGTTGAAGATTCCGCTAGAGTCATCTCGCGCATGGTGGACATAGTGATGATCCGTACCCATGGTCAAGAGATCGTTGAATGCTTCGCGGCAAATTCAAAAGTGCCAGTGATCAATGCACTGACCAATGAATACCACCCCTGCCAGCTATTGGCCGACGTGCAAACATTTGTCGAACACCGCGGCCCCATCAAAGGAAAAACTGTTGCTTGGATTGGCGATGGCAATAATATGTGCAGCTCATGGATCAATGCCGCCATTCAGTTTGATTTCAAATTACAGATAGCCACCCCGGTTGGCTACGAACCCAATACAGCTCTAGTCGCAGAAGCAGGTGATCGGGTAAGCGTCTCAAACGACCCAGTCAAAGCCGCAACAGGTGTAGACCTAGTAACCACAGATGTGTTTGCGTCGATGGGACAAGAAGCAGAACAAGAAGAGCGCCTAAAGCACTTTGCAGGCTTCCAAGTGAATCATGCACTCATGGCTCACGCCGCAGTCAACGCGCTGTTTATGCATTGCCTACCTGCGCACAGGGATGAAGAAGTCTCTGGCGAGTTAATAGAAGATGAAAATATTTCAGTGGTATGGGACGAAGCAGAGAATCGCTTGCATGCGCAGAAAGCATTAATGGTGTTTTTACTACAAGCCAGCAGCTAGTTAGCTTGTAGTAACACGAGATCAACAATGTTTTGGTACAAATAGCAGTTTTACCTTAAGCCTCTCATAGATTCCTCGCCAAGATAATAAGGCCCCTGCCAACTGTATTGCTTACCACCTATTGTTAATTGATGCCTGTGTGAAACCGATGCATCTCTGTTCCCAACAATAAATATACTCGATTGCTTTTCCAGATTTTCAATAACGATTGCAGTATAAGCGTCACTATCAAGTACAACCTCTACTGAAGAAATATTACTGTTGGGGTTTACCGACAGCTCCGACACCGGGCTATAGCGTCCGTGAGGTTCAATGACCGACACAAAAAGGGTATCGCTGACGTCTTTTCGACGAAACATCAAAGCAGCGTCTCTGCGCAGATTAAACTCTGGATCGGTTGCTCCCACCCTGGTAAACAACAGCTCGTCATTAGCCTTGGTGGCTGCTGTGAGCGTATAAAACTTGCCTTCAATTAGCCAGTTGAGCTGAGTGCTATCAGATGTTGGTTTGCCTGTACCCTCAAGGTAGAGGTGCTGATAGCCGTCGGAATCTCCCATCGGTAGCAGACTTGATGGGGCCTCATAATCAAAGTTGGTCTTCAGGACCTGGCCCATAAAATAAAACGGCAAGTCATACTGATTTTTGGTTTTTGAAGTCACTTTCACAATATCCAGCACCAAGGGCTTTGCAAAATTATCCGGCTTAATAATCGCCATGGTGCGATGCAATTTAGTACCCGGATAAGCATTGGTCTCTGTAGCACTCGCAACCTGGACGTTATCTCTGGAAGCGTCGAAGAAATATAGTTCCGAATGGTGCTGACTGCCCAGCTCATACTTTCCTTTGAAGTGAGATTTCTGATTCTGAGTAATGGTGTTGTGGGCAATAGTCTGCTTTGCCCAGCTTTGGTTTTCTTTCAGGTAATTACCGCCGCCCTTCTGACCAATATTAACAAATCGCACTAGGCCGTAGTCCTGAATAACCTCATCCCCCCGGTCGTATAATGAAAATGACAGCTTGTCATAGTGGCCGTGGCTTAAACCCTGAGCGGCATATTTAAATACTACGGATAGGTCTTCATCCCCATAGCGCAATACTGCAACACCACCTTCAGTGCCATCCATACCATCTGACACATTGATAGATTTCTTCACAAAACGCTGGACCTTTTCATCCCGTATACCCATAGCGACAGAGAGACCAGCCTGGTTTAGAAGCACTTGGCCCTGCTTCTCAGCAACACTGAGTAGCTGTGGATCCTGAGCACCATAGTGATAGGCAATATCAACCGCAGTCACCAAACTGGCCGAAAAATAAGACATACCTTTTTGTGCATCATTGAGCGGGAAAAAGTTGCCCTCTGCATCGGAGAGATTCAGCAATGCACTAACAGCTTTAAGCAATACGCTATCTTTGTGTTGAAATACTCCTAGTTCCGGCTTAACGTTGTCCATCGCCAATGAAAAAATCAGAAAGGGGTACATGGCGTAACGCTGGTAATAAGGCCCTTCGGTGTAATAGCCATCCGGTGAGAATGGGTTCTCTAGATTGGCCAAAAATCCTGTTTTTTGCCCTTCAACTTTAATAAAACCGCCGTCGTCATCCTTGAGACCTACTTCAAGACCATCATCTTCAATACCATACAGCGCCCTATCTATAAGTTCTCGATCATCCATGACAAGGCCGATCATACCCACGGCCGCATTACCCCAAGTGCTGTGATTGTGGATTCGATTATAGAACTGTGGATTTCCGATAGAGATGAAATCTGCGAAGGGACGAAATAGGTTTTGGTTTAACCTTTGTCGCTCTTCCTCAGACAGAAAGGTATAGATAGAGTCATAGGCCTGAGCCATGTAAAGTAGCCAGTTACTGTCATTCAGACATTGCCAAAATAATTTTCCCCGGGCGTAAGAACGAGGCTTAGGGTGCACAGGCAGGTCTCTATACATAGCTTCGTACTGGAGCAGCATGTCGCGAACATACTCAGCATATTTGTCATCTTCCAGAATCTGATACAGAGCGCCTGCTTTCTGGGCGATTACGAAATTTTTCTTGTGTCTTTCGTGGGTATAGCCACCTGAATAATCTGTGGGGATAGGTGTATCTATACCCAGAGTAATTTCACTGTCGACCTGCTGCTTGGTAATGGCAACAGAGGCATCAAACAAAGGCACCTGACCAAGACTTTTTCTGATGGCCTCGACACCCGCTTTGGTGAGGATCAGCTTGGGATGCTCTTTGGACTGCAATTCAACGGGAATAATTAGTATCATTAGCGCCAGCAGCATGACTTTTGTTTTGATCAGTTTCATCGGTACTCCAGGGAAATAATTTTTATCGCAGTCGTAGTTTCTCTATACGGCTGCCCATTTTTCTAAACAGGCATAGCCTCTACAGGAATGATTGCCCCGCGGTGCTGAATCACCTCGGATGCCAGTCGATTGGCAACACCACAGGCGGCTTTCATATCTTGCCCCTGAAATCTCGACGCCATAAAGCCAGCATTAAAAGAGTCACCGGCAGCGGTGGTATCTACAACCTTAACCACTTCCGCGGGCACTGCATCCGTCCCGGCATCCGTGCCAACCAAACAACCTTTCTCGCCCATTTTAAGTACAACATCAGACACTCCAAAAGATCTTAATCGGGCCACAACCTCTTCCGGGGTCTCGAGACCAAAAAGCTGGGCTTCGTCTTCGTCGGTAGGCAGTACTACATCCGCAAGGCAGTACATCTTTTCATAGGCATCCCGAGCAACCTCAGGGCTGGCCCAGAGACGCGAACGGTAGTTGCCATCAAATATGACATGTCCACCCTTGACGCGATAATGTTTGAGGAAATCGAAGAGACGGTGACGGGCAGCTTCCGTGTAAATGGCAAGACTGATTCCCGACAAATAGATGTGTTGATAGGCAGACAGCTTTTCAAATATTTCTTCTGCTTCAGCAGCATTATCAAACATATGGGTAGCGGGGGAATTAGAACGCCAATAGAGGAATGACCGCTCGCCATGCTCATCAATCTGAATCATGTACAGGCCAGGCACCGCATTCTGCTGCCTCGTTACCAGATTACAGCCAACGCCTTCAGAGCGCCATTGGCTCAACATCCAAGAACTCATATCGTCGTCCCCAAGGGCAGAGACATAGTCGACGTCAGCCCCCAAGCGAGCAAGATATATAGCGGTATTAAGAGTATCTCCACCAAATGAGAGCCCTGCAGGTAATGAGGACTGGTCTCTGCCCGCCCCAATACTGCTGACTTCCAACATACATTCGCCAATAACGGCGATCTTATTTTTCATAGGATGTAATCCACCACTAAGCCTTAACTAAGGCGCTTAAGAAAATACTAAGCCGCCGTTAACATCCATATTTATTCCACTAACGAATGCAGCATCGCTAGAGGCTAAGAAACTCACTGTGTCAGCCACTTCATTGGGCGCACCCTCACGACGTAGCGGCGTGTTACCGGCAGTGGCTGCGCGGCCCTCAGGCTTGCTGAACGTATCATGGAATGTTGTGCTGATCATGCCACAGCATAAAGAATTAACACGGATACCCTTGGGGCCCAATTCCTTTGCCATAGAACGAGTAAATGTCATTACCGCACCCTTTGACGTTGCGTAGGCACTGGCACCAGGTCCACCGCCATCACGTCCTGCCTGCGAGGCGAAATTGACGATAGAGGCACCTTCAGACATATAAGGAACAACTGCTTTAGTCACCAGGAACGTAGAGCTCATGTTCAGCTGCATAACATAATTAAAAAACTCAAGATCCATTTCTTCGATCGTTTTACGTGCAACCAAGCCTCCGGCCACGTTAACCAAAATATCAATGTTGGAACCAAAAGCTTCTATAGTTTTAGCAATCAAACCTTCTACATCAGCGGGCGAGGTCATATCACCTTTGTATAAAATGGCCTGACCACCAGCGGACTCAATGTCGTTTAACGTTTGCTGGGCCAGATCATGACTACCATGATAGTTAACCACGACCTTAGCACCCTCTGCAGCCAACTTAAGCGATATGGCTCTACCGATATCTCTTACTCCACCGGTCACGACTGCAACTTTTTTCTGATGTTTCATATTTCTTTAACTCTATCTCTATCAATTTTATTAAGTTGTGTACCCGTATATAACAAACTCAATATTACTTTTTTAGCGTTCGGAAATAGTCGAATACTTCAGGAACATTACCATTACCCATGCCGGCGTCAAAAGCAGCCTGGAGATTTGCAGAGGTACCCTCAGCTATTTGAGATCTAGTGCCGAGCCCCTCAACCATCTCAAGGAAATAGGCTAAATCTTTATTGGCATTGGCAATGGAAAACCCTAAATCACTTATACCGTCTACGGCATAATTCTTACAGAATTTCATAAACGGCGAAGTAGAAGGACCAGTCGACATAATATCGAACAGCTGCTGGCGATCGACGCCTGCGTTATCAGCCACGGCAAACGCCTGAGACATAGCGCAAACGGAAGTCATGCCCATAAAATTGTTAATCAGCTTAGTGATGTGACCAGCGCCAAGGGCGCCCATATAAAAGATATTCTCACCTTGCATCTCGAGAATTGGTTTAACCTTATCAAAAGTCGCTTGATCGCCAGCTGCCATGATATTAAGAAGACCATCAAGTGCGTGGGCTGGAGTGCGACCTAATGCAGCGTCAACCATACCTGCGCCTTTAGTCGCGAGGTCGGCTCCGATCTTACGGGTAGATGCTGGAATCGAGGTTCCGAAATCAATAACCACGGCTCCTTTTTTTATACCAGCCAGTATGCCGTCTTCGCCATATATAACCTTTTCAACAACAGTAGAAGTCGTAAGACACAGCATAATGATGTCGCATGCTGCTGCTAACTCTGCAGCAGAGGATGCCTCGGAACCGCCGCGAGCTACAACAGACGCAACACTCTCCTTGTTGAGATCCATTACGATTGGCTTGAAGTTTCTTTTTTGTAGGTTTTCGACCATGTTGCCGCCCATAAGGCCCAAGCCGATAAAACCGATGACAGGAGTTGTCATTTTATTCTTCCTATAAATTTATTATGTTTAAGTTCGTGTAGTCTTTTTATTGCTTACTAGCGCTTATGCCTTTGGGCTCAGCGGTTCAATTTTGGGGCAGAGTATCCAGACACTAGCAAGAGCTGATACAGCCAAACCAGCGCCAATCATAAATGCCGGAGTGTAGTTACCTCCTGCGGTTAGCATAGGCACCAATGCGGTTAAACCAACAGCACCAAGCTTGGCCGCCATACCGGAAAACCCAGCTAGCGTGCCCACTGTTTTACCACCAAAGAAATCACTAGGTAGAGTTTGCACGTTGCCAATGGCTGTCTGGAAGCCAAACAAAATAACGGCCATAAGCAAGACGGCCGTAATCGGCGAGCCAGGATTCGACATAGCAAGAAGTGCCGGGAGCATGGTCAAACAACCCAATGTGATTACCAGCTTTCGAGTACTGTCAGTGGTCCATCCAGCCTTGAATCTATTTTGTGCCAACAATCCACCAAAGAAGGCACCAATCATGGCACCCATGTAAGGCACCCAGCCGTACAGGGCGACTTGCTTAACATCCATTCCATATACTTCGAAAAGGTAGATTGGAATCCAGAAAATAAACAACCACCAGATGGGGTCAATACAGGCGGAAGCGATAATCACGCCCCAGCTCTGTTTGTGGGAAAGTAGCTCGCCTGTTGAGGGGTTATAACCCTCATCATTAACTGCGGCGGCACTCTGGTTCTCTTGACCACTCAGAATATATTCCCGCTCTTCATCAGTAATCCAGGGGTGGTATTTAGGCGGCGATTTCACAAGGATCATCCAAGGGATAAGCCATAGAAGACCCAGCACACCAATCAGAACAAAAATAATTTGCCAGCTAAAGTAGATCGCCAGAGTACCAATCAAAGGTATGGAGATTAGGCCACCCACCGCGGCGCCTGAGTTAAAGATACCCTGGGCCAAGGCTCGCTCTTTGGTTGGAAACCACTCAGCATTACTCTTAGTTGCACCAGGCCAGTTACCGGCCTCTGCCAAACCCAGCAGGCTTCGCACAATACTGAAAGTGACAACACCCTTGGCAAACGCATGCATTATGGTCGCTATAGACCAAACAGTAATGGACAGAGCAAAACCTAAACGGGTGCCAATCCAATCGAATATCTTGCCGAAAATAGCTTGGCCAAACGCGTAGGAAAAAATAAAGATAACAGACAAAAACGCATAAATTTCTTTGTGCTCATCTGCGGTTTTATCTGGATAGAGGTCCCCCGCAATACTCGGCCAAAGTACAACTAAGGCCTGTCGATCAATATAGTTAATGACTGTGGCGAGAGCGATTAGCGCGATCACCCACCAGCGAAGGCTACTTATTTTCATTTATTATTTCCCTCAAAAAAATCTTCTCTCATTGGGCTAAATACGTCGATTAATACGCCGGCTTTTTTACAAATAGCGCCATGACTGATATTGGGCTCCATAAAGAAACAGTCCCCGGCGACCAGAGTGTTGGTTTCTTCACCTACAGTCACATCGAATTCCCCCTGCTCAACATAGGCAACCTGGGAGTGAAAATGACTGTGAACATAGCCCTCACTGCCCTCATCAAAATAGACCTTAACCATCATGATCTGATTGTTAAAACCCATTATTTTCCGGGTAACCCCAGGAGCCACAGGTTCGACTAAAATTTCTTCTCCAAATAAAAAAGGTGCTGTTTGCATATTCTGTCTCTCCAATTCTTCAACGGCCGAAAGTTACCGGCCCGTTTTAATACCTAACTTTAATTAACGCTATTACCTTCAATCACAGCGGTATTCTCTTTGCGGCTGTGAAGCTCTTGGACCGTAGGTAAAGGCATGCCTGTAAGCCTATTGTTCACAATACGAGTAGCTGGCTCACCGACCGTGTGCTGGATCTTGATTGCCGCACTCTCCGACAAACTGTTATTAGCAAGTTCAGTCACCTGCACACCGTGCAAGTAGATGGAAGACTTGGACTTATTTTTACTTCCTGTGCCCACATTAATCAGCTTAGAATCCTTAAGAAAAAAGTGCGGCCCGAAAGTACTCTCGTCGGTGCCACCACGATAGAGTTTGGTTAGCGCTCCCTGCACATTGGTAAAGCTTGAGCCGGTAATCCGAACATAGTCGGCATTAAAGATGCCGTAGTCATCGGTTTCCTTATCCAGTTGCAGAATAGCGCCACTGACGTTGCTGAACTGGGAGTCAACAATGCTGATGCTATCGGCCATCGTACTTTTAGCCACATTAAGGAAATTAAACGAGCGGTTCACGTCAAGGTCGGTAAATTTGGAGTTCTCCACCTCAACCTGATAATTAATCAGCATCGAATAGCGACTGGTGCGAATCACTGAATTACCTACATTATCTGGGGAACTCTTGCCCGATACGGCCAAGCCGCTCAGCTTCAAGCTGCCACCATCCGCTATTTCAAACAGTGTGGTTCGCTCAAACTGAATTTCAGCATCGTTATTAGCAGCGAAGGTGAGAGGCTTATCTATATTTAGCACTCTACTCACCCTGTAATCACCAGCGGCAAGACGAATAATATCGCCGGCCTGAGCCTGCTTAATAGCCGTCTCAAGAGCGGCCGCAGTCGGCTGCACGTTAATGGTTGCGCCAGTATCAAAGCGAATAGAACGATCAGCCTTGGGATACCAAGTTGCTCCGGTGCTATCTTTATCTAGCACCACCAGATCCCGCTTGGCGCCTATAGCTGCCAGCTCAGTGTCCCTAGGGTACAGCAGACCATTGGCTGCCTTTTCCAGAGCAACATTTCGGTTGTGGAAACCCTGAGTAAGCTTTGGATTTTTAACATTGTTCAGGAGGTTATTCTCAAAGCGAATACCGCTGACATCATCATAGAGAGTGAACGCATCGCGGCCCTTCTCATTGAAAACCAAATTATTACTGAACGAGCTGTTGACCGGTATGGCAGAGCGCTCGGCATCGCTGCCAGCGGCAAACTGAAGATGCTCCACATTTATTAGAGAGTTATTTTGAATCACCGCCCCATCAACCTGGTGATAGCGATTAATCGACGAATTGGGCACGCCGTTCATCACTACCAGACCACCGCCAAAGCGATAGCCTGTTAGGCCTTGCAGGTAGTTGTTGCGGATAGTTTGGCGTTTATTAATCACCCTAATTCCGCCAGTGTGATCAACCCCATTACCAAGAAAAAGATTGTTCTCGACCAGGTTATCGTTGCCATGACGCAGGGTCAGTGTGCCACGGGACTCATAGAAGAGATTCCCGCTAACACGGTTTCTGCCAGATTTGACGGAAATAATTTCCACCTCTCCGTCACAGCGATCAAAATAATTGTTCTCCACCAGTGTGTAAGAATTGGATAATGAATAATGACTGGTGCCGATACGCAATGTCTCTCCGCCATTTGAACCCAACACCGGGCGAGCACCAAAATAGTTGTGATCAATACGGTGGTAGTTCTCTTGACTAGCCTCAGAATTTAGCCGAACCGCCATGGTGACACCTTTATTACGCTTGCCTTCAAGATGATTGTGGTCAAACCGATTATGCTTACCATACATGGTAATCCAGTAGTCCGTTTCGAATCGTTCTGGGTTGCTGAAATTATCAATCACAACTTCAGTCACCCGGGAATAATTGGCGAGCTCAGTCTTGCCTTTGCGAAACGATATTACCGAATCCGTCGGCGTGTAACCGTTTTTGAACACCAGTCCTGATACCACCAGATGCTCACCGGCAATTCTCAGATTCGACTGTCCGGATATAATCACCCCACCCATAGTTTCGGCCGTGAGAGTAATTGGGTTGTCGGCGGTGCCAACGCCCTGAAAAAGAATCTCAAAGTCGTTCCACACACCATTGGCCAGCACAATGCTATCGCCAGGCTGAAGGGTTTCAGATACTGCGTCATATTCCTGCTGTGACCCCACCAAAACGTTGCCATCTGAGGCTGAGACGTCCGTCAATACAGTTTCGTTACAGCCGACCAATAGCAGAATAGCGATTCCCAAAGCTCCAATAACTCGATTCATGCTGGCTTGACTCCGACCCATAATAATTTCCAGTTATCCGCATTCTGTTGCATTCAATACAGCTGCTCTACAGCATGATCCGCAAACAATTTCCGCCAGCCTCCGGGAGAAGGCTGGCAACTTGGGGGAGGAAATTGCCTGATTGCGCCTTTGTTTGACTGCCCAATTAATGACCTTGAACATCTGTCAGGTTATTGCAAAACGTTATCAGTAGAATCATCAGCATGCGGCTAATCATTCATTGCTGCCTGCGCTGAAAACCTAAGTAAAACAGCGACCAGCAGCTACACAATGAATTACTTATCATGCCGAAAATCGTATTCTAAGGTAACCAAAATTATTAAATCTGTCAAATATTTATGTATTACCAATGCTTATTTTTTGGACTTACCAAAATTACAATACCTGTTACTCGAAAATTCCGCCATTTTTGCTACATCAGCGCTCTTTTATTAATCAAGAATGCTCCTCACAGTCCTATCAATAAAGGAATAATCTGTCGACTCCACAAAGCCGATTGAGAATTTCTGTACACTGTCAAGATACTTGTCTTTGTTTCTCCGCCCAAAACCCAACACAGTCATATACGGCCTGCTGACATAGTCATCCGGATAGTCATCATCTTCATGATGGAGCAGATACAGCATTCGAGGCGAGGCCTCATCACCAAAAGCCATCCATTCAGGGGCAGGCAGGTCGCCTATAAATGGCTGTTCTATTTGGTGCCTCTGATCATCAGCCGAGGAATACCAAAAGTCAGACGCATCCATCTCTCCCCCTGGCACTCCCTCGTACTGCACCCAATAATGGTAGCCCTGACTAACCTTAGTCATGGTGAAGTCACAGCGATTTGGATAAAAGTCCCAGCGCCCCTGCCACTGCCCGTTGCCGGAGGTAAAAAGGATACTCAGGTGTTGATCAGTAACAACATCCACCACCGACGACGATGGATCTGTGCCTGTATTCATGGCGTGAAAGTAATTGCCATCCTGACGGTGCACTGCATTGGGAAAGCCACGGTATTCCCCCTTCCAGCCAGAGCCAGGCTCGCTGTGAAAACCTATCCAGTCCACTCCATCATTATCTAGTATGCTGGACAGGCCGCCGCCAGCTTTATCTAAGTAATAAGTCGCCGCGGGTGTACGGACAATATAGGATGCACCGCCACTAGCGGACGCATCGACTCCATCGGTAAGCTCTACCCCGGGATCGGCTACAGCCGATGGGGCAACGAGCATGGCCAGGCCGAATAGAGGGACTCTCAGCTTTTTACGCCACATGACTTTTCTCCCGTCTTGTTTAATTGTATTGGTTAACGGCCAGCTAGAATGCTCCTGGCTCCGGCCGCGCACTTCTCTTTAATAGCCAACCTATGGTCAATATGACCAGGGCACAGCTTAAGAACACCAGCCTGCCCCATATTGGGTTGGGAATCATCGCCATTAGCAACACGCCTGCCCCCATAATGCTGACCATGGAACCAAGCTTGTCCCGCTGCTGTTGGTCGTAGGAATCCTGGATACTGTCAGCCACTACCGGTGTTTCCAAATCCACAAAAAAGCTTTCTCTCTGGCTCTCATAAACATCCTTTTCCTCACGATAGAACAGCGATGTCAGGCAAAAGAAACCTGCAGTAATAAAGAGATGTGAGGCCAGCGTCACGATCAGATTCATATCCCCAGCCTCTCGGCGAGTTAGCTCATTCATTCCCAGTAGGTCCGCAAACATCTGAGGGTTGGCCACCTCCCTAATTAAATAGGAGACAAACAGGCCCAGCATTACTGTGGCCCAGGGCGCCCAATCAGGGGTTTTCTTAATAAATAACCCGACAATCAGCGGTACTAACAGGGGCACCTGCACCATGGCCGAGATCTGCATCATCAGATCAAACAGGCTGAGTTCTTTTAGGGACTTAAAGAACAGGGCCATGGCAATCACCACAAGGCCACTGATCAGGATCACTAGCATACTTAAACGCAAAAGCTGCCTATCATCTGCTTGCCTGCCCCGCCTGGCTAGAAAAGGCTGATATACACTGCGCACAAAGATGCCCGCATTTTTGGTTAGGGCTGAGTCCATGGATGACATAGAGGCAGCAAACAGACCTGCCAGCAGCAGGCCAACGGTCCCCGCAGGCATGGCATTGCGGGCAAACACTAAGTAGATAGCATCCCCAGCCTTATTGCCCAACTCCGGATAGGCTGAAGCTGCGTCCGGGTACAAAATGGCCGAGGCCCAGGGCGGAATAAACCATATAATACTGCCAACCCCCATTAAGCCCATGGCCAGCAACGCCGCTTTGCGGGCATTTATTGAATCCTTGGAATTTAAAAAGCGAAATGAATCATTCAGATTCATGATGGTAATAAGCTGCTTGGCCAAAAAGAACACAAAGGTGCCAACCAGCAACAACCCGTAATTCATATCCGGCCCCATCACAAAACCTGAGGGAAAGTTAGTCACCAGGGCTACAGGGCCCCCGACTTTCACCAGAGCGACCACTGCACAGGCAACCGAGACAACGGCCACCACCAATGTCTGCACAAAGTCCGATGCCACCACGCCCCAGGCTCCCGAGAGCCCTGAAACAAGTACCACCACCACCCCGATAACAACAATGGTTAAGCCTATATCCGCATCAAACACAGCGCTGGCAAATACCCCCAGCGCATTGAGCCAGATACCCGCGTTAATCAAACTAAAGACGATCAGAGCCCAGGAGAAAAACAACTCGTTCTGGTCACCAAATCGACGCCGGATAGCCTCGGTTGGAGTATCAACCCGCATCTGGCGAAAGCGATGAGCGAAGTAGGCCCAGCCACAAAAGTAGGAAAATGTATTGGCAAAAAATACCAGACTCACGGCAAATCCATCGGAGAATGCTTTGCCCGCCGCACCGGTAAAAGTCCAGGCCGAAAACTGAGCCATAAATGCACTGGACCCCACCATCCACCAAAGCATACGGCCACCGCCACGAAAATAATCGCTGGTAGACTGACCGGCCATGCGCTTAAAAACAAACGCAATGCTTACCACCAGCAAAAAATAGCCCGCTATCACCAGGTACTCATAGATCATGTTTCCCCCAGGGAACTTCTATATTGGTTTTATTTTTATTACAGCTGACTTACATCTATCCAGTGATCATTTTGGCGAACAATATCAATAAGCTGCTGATACTGGCTGCCTTCTTTAAAGGTCTGGTAAGGGGCCACAGATTCGCCATTAATATCCTTGATCAACTCTCCGATCAGATAGCACCAGTTTCTTTCCGTATCACCTTTCACATCCGGAGTGCTGGCGACAATCTGCCTGGGCAAGTCCAGCTTTCGCCATTTCTTGTCGAGGCCATACACAAATAGCGGCCCACTGCCGTAGTGCCCGCCAATATAAATGGCACCCTGGCTACCATAGAAAACAATATGGTCGTCGTTAAAGCGTGGGTTTAACCCCCCATGTTTGAACAACACAGATACCGGCTTACTCGCATACCGGCTTTTCAGCTGCGCCAGCACCGTATAGGTCCACTCCACATTGGACTCACCCCATTTCAGGGAGGGAGAATTTAGATCCTCGGGAATATGCTCGCGCCGATTCTTAAAATTGTGTACGCCCTCAACAATGGGCGCTTTGCCCAGATCATCCCGCACCTCGCCCATAATCGAGAGTATTTCCTCACCCACCACGGAGGTCACAATCGACAGCTTATGAGTGAAATTATTATTCAGGCGGCCACCACCCTCTTCTTTGCGATGGGACCAACCAAAGGGGATATCTCGCTCAAGATTAAAGTGCGAGATACATTCAACTTCCAGCGGCTCACCAATCACACCCTCAGCCACAAGGTGCTTGGCATGCCTGACGTGCGGCATATATCGAAAGCTAGAGGCAAACGCAGTTTTCACGCCTTTTGCTACCGCCAGCTCATACAGCTCTTTGGATGTTTCGCCACTCTCGGTGAGTGGCTTATCGCAGAATACATGGCAACCCTTGGCAATAGCCTGCTTAATCGGCTCAACATGGGCACCGCCTGGTGTGCCTATTGATACGATATCCGGCTGGCAATCCTGTAATGCTTGCTGCCAATCCGTACCCGCATAGTGAATGCCCATCTGCTCCGCTACCTCTTTAACTACGGATGCTGTTCTGCCTACCATGCCCACTATTTCGGCACCTGCATATCTAAACGCAGTTGCATGGCCCTGCCCGGCAAAGCCCGCACCATGAACCAGTACTTTTAATTTTGTTGCCATCTCATTTTTCCTGTTATTAACGCCATCTGTTACCAAGACTTGGGGGATTTAGCCCCTACCAATTCCACAGTGTTCCATCTTCCAGGCGGCTTACCGGAAGGTAAGACCGCTTGTAAGGATATGCCTTGGCAGCCTCTTCATTAAAGTCGATACCCAGACCCGGAGCATCGCTTACATAAGCCATACCATCTTTTACTTCGAAGCCGTGGGTGAAAATCTCGTGACTCTGGGCATTACCCAGGCCAACAAATTCCTGAATGCCAAAATTTGGCGTCCAGATATTCAAATGCATATGGGCGGCAAAGCACACGGGAGACAGATCTGGTGCGCCATGGGGCGCGGTCTGAACATTGTAAATGCTGGCAAAATCGGCAATACGCCGCATGGCGGTAATACCGCCTGCATGGGTAGCAGAGGTTCTAATGTAGTCTATATACTGATTTTGAATCAGCTCTCGGCAATCCCAAATACTGTTGTAGGTTTCGCCAATGGCCAGCGGCGTGGTGGTGTGCTGGCGCACCAATCTATAGTTATCCTGGTTTTCCGCCATACTGGCATCCTCCAGAAACAGCAGGTTGTAGGGCTCGAGTATCTTGCCCAACCGGGCTGACTCCACAGGCGTCAAACGACTGTGAACATCATGCAGCAGATGCACATCGCTACCCAGGCGCTCTCGGGCTTCACGAAACAGGTCTTCTACTAATTTGAAATATTTCACCGTGGACCAGACTTCTTCCGGCGGCAAAGGCCGGTTGCCCTGCAGCTCGTAGTAATCTTTTTTATCACCCAGCACACCATAGGTAACCTCCAGGCCAGGAATGGCGCATTGCAGTCGCACCGCCTTAAAGCCCTCAGCAAACAGGCTATCTGCCTTATCCAATGTATCCTCTATATCAGTGCCATTGGCATGGGCATAGAGGGTCACCGCTGTGCGGCTCTTGCCCCCAAGCAACTGATACAGAGGCATACCCGCAGCTTTGCCCTTGATATCCCACAGGGCCATATCGATTGCGGCGATAGCCGCCATGGTCACAGCACCTCGGCGCCAATACACACCTTTGTAGAGATACTGCCAAATATCCTCTATATCATGGGCGTTGCGGCCAATCAGACAGGGTGCAACATGTTCTTCCAGATAGGCAACCACTGCCATTTCCCGCCCGTTTAAAGTGGCATCACCCAGTCCATAAATCCCGGTATCAGTAACAACCTTAACCGTGACAAAATTCCTGCCGGGGCTGCATACGTACACCTCTATCTGTTCAATCTTCAAGTTGTATCTCCATCGCTAAACTGATCTAGTGCTGTACTTATAGCATCTGCCAGACACCTTTAATGCCCACAGCAGATGTGAATAGTGCAAAAACAAAAATTGTCCCGAGGATGCCGTTGGCAGCAACCGTATTCTTATGCTCTCCCATCAAATCTTTGCGATTGCTGAGATAAAAGATACACGCCACGGTCACTGGCAAAATAACCGCATTAAATGCCTGGGACAGAATCATGACCAACACGGGCCTGGCTTCAAAAATGGGCACAACCAGCCCCAATAGAGAAATCCCCAGCACCAGCAATCGATATTTCGGCAACGTCATATCCCGCTCGGTATTGGTAAAGTCACAGATAAGCCAGGGCAGCATCAGCACATTGGGAAACTGCGAAGACACACCCGCAGCCACCAGGCCAATAGCAAAAATAGAGGCGGCCATAGGACCAGCCAAGGGCTCCAGCAAAGTAATCATTTGCGACGCCTTTGAAAGCTCCTCGCCCTCTATATAAAGCGTGCCCGCGGCAGCGGCCATAATGGATGCACTGATAACAAACATCAGCGATACGGAAACAATCGCGTCGTTGCGCTGCTTTTTATAATCAACCAGCGTCCAGCCAGCTTCCTTAACCAAGGTAGTACGAATAATAAACAGACCAGAAAAAACTGTGGTACCGACCATGGATGCAATCACTAGCAAGGCACCTTTGTTGGACCCCTCGGCAACCTGAGGAATGCTTGGGATCAAGCCGATAAAAAGATCAGTTGGCGGTGGCATCATAATAAAGAAATTAACCACAAAGCAGGCCGCCATCACTGCAACAATCACCGCCAGGCTACGCTCGAAAAACTCTGTATTACCTTTCCAGAATATGTAATAAACCAAAGTAACAAACAGCGCGGCAAAATAGATTGGCGCAATACCGCCATCGACCATGGACTTCGACCACTCATAGCAGATTTCTGCAACAATCCCCATCACACCCATAACACTGCCACCCACACCGGCCGTCAGCGCAATGATAAAGAAAATACCTACCGCCGGATGTATATGCTTGCGAAATGCTTGCAACGCAGTCTCTCCGGTAATCAGCGTGTAGCGACCGTAGAGATTAATCATAAAGAAGGTGCAGAGGCAGGATATGATAATAGCCCAGAGTAGCGACATACCATGATCCGCGCCGGCCATCGCCATGGCGGTCACACTGCCCGTACCTATATTAAAGCCCAGCAAGAAAATACCCGGGAGAAACAGCGCCAGCCCGGCCAAGAATTTCTCACCCAGAGAAGTCGGCCCCTGAGTATGCCCGTCAGTTGTGTTGGTCATTACACTTTTTTTCCTGTTGTTGTGCAGAGAGCGCTCTGATAACCCCTCGGACTTCCGCCAGCCCCTTGAGGCGCCCTATCCCGGAATATCCCGGGTTTACGGTTTTGTCGATATCGTCCATCATCTGATGGCCATGATCGGGACGGATAAAAATATGGCCATCATCTGAGCCTGCCTGCCTGCGTCGCTGCTCTTCGTTAAGCAGCTCCCTAATTACCTCAACCATATCTATATCACTATCCAGATGGCTGGCTTCGTAAAATGAGCGCTGCTCGTCGGGGTCGAGGCAGACACCGCGTAAATGTGCGAAGTGGATGCGAGATCCAAATGATCGCGCCATCTCCGGGAGATCATTATCCGGGCGGCTGCCATAGGTACCCACGCAGAGTGTCATGCCATTGGATGGGCTGGGTAGTGCCTCAAATAACAATTCAAGATCATATGCTGAGCACATAATCCGTGGCAACCCAAGCATATCCCGAGGGGGGTCATCGGGATGGATCGCCAGCTTAACGCCAACAGCCTCAGCTCTAGGCAGCACTTTCGATAGAAATGAGATTAAACGAATTCGTAAAATATCTGCTGTTGTCTGGCTGTAGTTGGCCAGCATGGTGCGAAAATCTTCGATCGTATAGGAGTTCGTCATCTTGCCCGGCAGCCCTGCAATAATATTCTTGGTCAGATGTTGTCGCTCAGCCTGGGACATCAACTCATAGGCCTGCCTGGCCCCTGAGATTTCCTCTACGCTGTAGTCATGACACGCATTGGCACGCTGCAAAATAAACAGGTCGAAGGCGGCAAATTTTTGTTGATCAAAGCGCAGTGAATAGGCGCCGCTTGGAAGTTTGAATTTCAGATCTGTGCGCGTCCAGTCAATCACAGGCATAAAGTTGTAGCAGATTGTTTTGATACCGCACTCGGCCAGATTCTCCATGGATGTTATCCAGTTATCCACATAGACCTGACAACCGGGCCGGTTCAACTTGATATCTTCATGGACCGGAATACTCTCCACCACTGTCCATAAAAGACTCGCCGCGCCGGGCTCAGCCGATTCTATAAGCGCTTGATGCTCTCTTATTGCTTCAATGGTCCAGAGCTCACCAGTGGAAACACTGTGCAATGCACTCACCACATCGGTGGCATCAGTCTGCCTAATATCATCAATAGTGACTGGATCCTTTGGACCAAACCATCGCCATGATTCACGCATCTGCGCTCCAAAATCCTAATAAAGCTAGCTAATTTTCTCTGCCTGAAATACTCACTTACAGCAGAGATAATTAAATGAAAAAAAGCCCCAGCACAGTGCTGAGGCTTTTTAGGGACCTGGGTACTGCTGGATCTAACAGACTGCTATCCGTTAGCACCCAGGTCACATGAGCTAGAATCTGTAGCTAGCGCCCACGGTGATACGACGATCAGGTATGCCTACGAAACATAGCGGGCCTGTTTCGCTAACACAGTGCTGATCAATACCTTCTTCCAACAAGTTAACAACCTCTAGACCAACATTTAGATTGTCATTGACATCATAATTGATACTTGCATTTAGCTGGCCTCTATCCAATGTATGAACAGGGAAGCTGAATGTGCTGCTGCCGCTTGTGTTAGCGCCGCCAGCAAAGTCATTGGTACGGAAACCTTCACGCCAGGTGTAACGCATTCTGGCTGAAACACCGTACTTATCGTAGAAAACAGTTAAGTTATAAGCGTCTTCAGAGAAGTCCAAGAGACCACGATCAATGCTTACTTCACCAAGAACAGTCAGACCACGACCTGAAGTGGAATCTACCTCAGAACCGCCTTTGAAGTCTTGCTTAGTGTAGTTAGCAATCATACCGAAACCAGAAGCCCATCCTAGCGTATCTTCGTAGCTAGAAAGATCATACTGAAATGCAAGCTCGATACCAGACTGAGTAGTCGTCACTGGATCATTACCAGGCTGAGTGAAGTCAACACAAAGACCAGTAGTCCCTGGATCACCCAAAACATTAGGAATAACTTCTGGGTTAAACACACCGCCACCAGGGCAAGACGGATTTGTCTCACGGACATAGCCATCTGGGAAGAACTGATCGCTAGCTGTCAGTAAGGCACCTTCGAAGTCTTGACCAAAGATATTGGTTCGATCCTTAGAGAAGTAACCAATACTCGCTACAGCTGAAGGAGCAAAGTACCATTCGGCAGAAATGTCGAATGAATCAACCTCTTCAGGCTGCAGAGCAGGATTACCCAACGAAACAGTTGCGTTCTCACTTGGATCGAATGTAAATCCAGTGTTTAGATCGCTAAAGTTAGGACGTCGAATGTCTGAACCATAACCTACCCGAACCAGCAGGTCTTCTCTAACTGTCGCCACAATGTTCAACCGCGGCAGAACAAAATCATATTTGCCCTTTGAAGATATTAAAGCACGAACGCCACTGGCATCAGCTGGACCAAAAGCAACTGAATCAACTTCAGTTTCAAGCCAGCGTAGACCCAAGTTACCTCGGAAAATACCATACTCAAAACTTGCTTGAGCATACAGCGCAGATGTTTCTTCACTTACATCATAGTAAGCATTTTGATTAGACTTTAGGTTCAGAATATCGGGGCTATCTGGATCATGAGCAATAACTGCAGCCTGCAGGATTGCGATAGTTCCCTCTGGATCAGAGAATGAACGATCGGGATCTAGCAACAGGAAATTTTTGATGTAAAGATCACGGTTATCGCCAGAATTGTAGTTAGTTGGGCCAGGGATCAGTAGCTCAGAGAACAAAGTACCATTCGGGCTATCTACCATCTTGCTGAAACCACCTATGCGATCGCCAATATCTTCAAAGGTGCTAGACGATTCGTTGTAACGGAAGCCAACATCTACCGAGGTCAAAGCATTCCAATCAAGCTCGTAAGAAAAATCTATGCGGAACGCATCTTCTGAGTTTTCGTTAGTATTACGATCTACTGCAACCTGATCTAAAACCACATTAGCTGGGTTCAGTAAGTCAGCAGGAGCTGGCGCAAATGGTGAATCGTAGTTCACGCCAAATGACAGTGAACCACCTGACAGGTCGTAGACAAACGGCACACAGTTATCATTACTTGTTCCGTCCAGAGGACAATTCGGGTTAATGAAGTTCAATGTAGTGCTCAGGTTTGGAGTAACAGTGTCAGAGCTAGTGCTGGCAAACTCGAAGCTTGCAGTCAATCTGTCATTTTGCCACTCACCACCGAACGAGAAAATCTCACTATCAGTAATACGAGAATTTGTTTCACTCGAGAAACGCAGGTTCGGATCATCGTCGTCATTATCTAGATCCGGCTCAAGAGTACCTGCAAGTGCAGCAGGGAAACGACCAGGACCTACACCAAAATCAACAGTTTCAAAAGCGGTAGGAATACTGAGCTGTCTCAGTGAACTTACACCAGAAGCCTGCAGTCTGTACTGATCGCGGCTACGCTCTTGTTCATTGATAATAACATCCACATGAAACTTCAGGTTGTCATTTGGCGCCCACTCAAAAGTGGTTGCTAGGTTAGTAGTTTCATAGTCGTCATTTTCTTGTTCCTGAACCAGAAACTGGATACCCAAGAATTCAGCAGGATCAGAACCAACAGGTGAAGCAATGTTGTCACGGTCAGTACGAGGGCGGAAAGAAACAGCTTCTTGCTCAGTGAAGCTACCACTGATTACAACACCGAATTCACCAGCATCAGTAGTCCACTTATCGCCCCAAGCGCCAGAAAATCTTGGCTGGGTACCTTCAGTGCTCAAACTGCTGTCTTCACCCTGAATACGAATAGAACCCAGAGTTTCTTCCAGTTCAAGTGGACGAATAGTTCTCAGGTTAATAGTACCGCCCACAGATCCTTCAATAGTCTTAGCTTCGGCTGCCTTAATCACCTCAACAGATGAAATGATAGACGCATTAACATCTTCAAAGTCAATGCCGTTGCGACCGGAGCCCGATCCAACAGTGGAAACACCGTTAATCTCTACCCGGTTTGCATTACTGCCACGGATCTGGACACCAGTACCGATACCAGCTGTACGTGTGATCTGCACACCAGTGATATTTTCGAGTACTTCCGCCAGGTTTTGATCTGGTAACTTACCAATATCTTCCGACTGAATAACTTCGATTAAATTAGATGCTGAACGTTTTTCTTGTAGTGCACTGGCAAGAGATGAACGAATACCGCTAACGACAACCTCTTCAATCTCTGCTTCCTGTGCATTCAAGCTGGCGGTGAAGGAACTTACCAACGCCGCAGCTAGTGTTAAACGGAACTTGGATGCCACAGAATAGTGGCTGCGTAAATTATTATAATTAGATAGCATTATTATTTTCCCCTATTTATGTTTAATAACATCGTTAATCTAACCAAAGATAACGTATCTGTCAACATGATTGGTATTACCAGTATTAGTGTGTCGGACAGATTTTCTTCGCTCCAACTGACCGGAAGTAACCTAAAATTCTGGTTTTACCCTTTATATTTTAAAAAGATTCGCCATAAATATAATTTACAGCCGAATGATAAATGTCGAATTTTTATGGGAAATGAGAGCTAGGTGAAAGTTTTAGCTTAAAAATATAACAGAACAGAGGAATTTCCGTCCATATTGCTATGGCCCGTTAAGAAGGGAGGCAGACTGGTTACATCAAACTGGGTAAGTGGGACCGGCGAGCTAATCAACCATTCGTTTAAATGAGAAGCGCTCGCGAATCTTTAAGGCGTTAAGCTTGGCCTCGTTGACCGCAGCTTCCTCAGTGGTTTGATGTAATGCGGTCATCATCCTTGCGAAGTGGCTCCGCATTGCAGCTCGAGCTGAGTTGGCATCACGACTCTTAAGCGCCTCGTAGATAGCCTCATGCTCCGCCATTCGCTGCTCGATATCTTTCATGCACACCGCAGTGTGTGCTCGCTTAATGTTTTCGACGTTTTCCTGGGCTTCCCAAAGCTGACTGATAAAAAGCCCTAGAATCTTATTATTGGACGCTTCGCATATGAGTGAATGGAATTTCCGGTCCGCCCCAGCTGACGCAATATTATCCTGAATATTTTCGTCAGCCATCTCCTTTAAAAGCTCTTTCAACAAACTTAGTTGCGCATCGGTAATTAGAGATGCGGCTATAGCTGCCGCTTCGCCTTCCAGATAAACCCTGGCCTCGATAAGCTCAAATGGGCTTACCGCCTGGCCCAAATTAAGCAACTCGGGCTGACGCTCACGCACATAGACCCCTGAACCGGTCTTAACCGTCACCACACCCTGAGCTTCCAGTGCAATAACTGCCTCACGGATAGTAGGCCTACTAACAGAAAATCGTTCCGCCAATTCACGCTCTGAGGGTAGACGGCTCCCAGCTGGGTATTCTCCAGAATCAGTGAGTGTCAAAATCTTTGTTACAACTTGGCGATAGAGCCTAGTTCCCGTTGAGGAATTCACTTGGGTGTTCATAAAAAAACCTTCACTTGCCTGCATCCATTAAAGTGAAACGCCAGCTTGGCGACTTCGATGGCTGATATTACAGCACAGACCAATTGGTATGACCAGATTTTAATTGGCTCAGCCCCTCGTTGGTCCACCTTTCGAGCCACCTAACTTATTGTGACTGTCAATATCAGCTACCGCCAAACGCTGACAAGACCGGCAACGCCCGCTATCTTAATTCTCAGTGATAGTAATCCAGTCATTGAGTATTTCATCGTCGCCACAGTTGTAGCCAAAGCCATCGCCGACTCCGACGGAAGCTGGCACGCCAACACACCTCATAAAGGGAGCGACACTAGTATTATCCCCAACATTAGGGTTATCGCTATAGGTTAGATAGCTGGTAATTGGCGGATTGCTAATCACTTTCATTAAAGGTCTATTTTCAGCCGTCTCTACCTGTGAGACTGAGCTATACCCATAACAGTCTTGGGGGCATATCGACGCTGGAGGTGCAGACCAGTTTCATCTCCATTGCTTTAGTTGTTACTAGCGTAAGTTTCGGAAAATAATTTTGGTATTGGAACTGCAGAGTCCTACATAGGAACAATCAACTATCTAGGGCCCCATTTCAGAGAAGAACTAGAGAGTTTACAAGGCGAAGGCATTACTGTTTGCAATAGACGAGTTTGCTAGGAAGTCACTTAGTGACGTAAACCACATCATCAATTTCATATTCCACATCGCCACTCGGCGCTTTAACAACTACAACGTCGCCAATTTCTTTGCTGATCATGGCGCGCGCAATGGGTGACTGGTACGAAATTTTGCCTTCTTTAACACTGGCTTCGTCGTCGCCCACTATGCGGTAGGTTACCTTGGCGTCGGTGTCCATATTAACCATGGTTACCGTTGAGCCAAAGATGACGCGATCGCCTTGGGGAATTTTGGAGATGTCGATTACTTGGGAATGCGACAGCTTACCTTCGATGGCTTGGATGCGGCCTTCGGCAAAACTTTGTTGTTCGCGAGCGGCGTGATATTCGGCGTTTTCTTTTAGGTCGCCGTGCTCGCGGGCGGTGGCAATGGATTCGATAATACCTGGGCGCACAACTTTAATTAGGTGTTCTAATTCTGTGCGTAGGGCGGCTTCGCCCTCTACTGTCATGACATCTTTTTGCATTAGATGATTCCTTTATGCAGCGACTGTAGGCTGCGCACTTTTATGCCACCCTCTAACGATCGGCTAAAGCCTAGGGCTTGGCAAACGGCACTGCCACCGGCCATGGTGGTGGTGTAATAAACGCGATGCTGTTCGGCACTGGAGCGTATGGTTGAGGAGTCAGAAATTGCCTGACGCCCTTCTGTGGTGTTGACGATAAGTTGAATCTTATCACTCTTGATCATATCCACAATATGGGGCCGGCCTTCTTGTACCTTGTTGACTAGCTGCACTGGGCAACCAGACTCTTCGATAATGGCGGCCGAACCTTTGGTGGCGACTATTTTGAAGCCTAGATCGTCAAACTTTTTGGCGAGGGCTGGAAGCTGGTGTTTGTCACGCTCACGAACACTGATAAACACTGTGCCCTTGGAGGGAATTTCGTCGCTGGCGCCCAACTCGGCTTTGCCATAGGCTTCGGCAAAGGTTTCGCCTACGCCCATTACTTCGCCGGTGGACTTCATCTCTGGCCCAAGTATGGGGTCGAGTCCGGGGAATTTATTAAAGGGGAACACGGCTTCTTTCACGCTGTAGTACGGGGGAATAATTTCTTTGGTGAAGTCCTGTGACTTAAGAGTCTGGCCTACCATGCAACGAGCCGCTACTTTGGCTAGTGAAGCGCCGATGCACTTTGATACAAATGGCACGGTGCGCGAGGCACGGGGGTTAACTTCGATGACATAGATCTTGCCGTCTTGCAATGCTAGCTGCACGTTCATGAGTCCGCGCACACCGAGCTCTACTGCCATCTTGCGGCACACTTCGCGCATGTCATCTTGAATGTCTTCGCTGAGGCTGTAGGGCGGCAATGAACAGGCGGAGTCACCGGAGTGAATACCGGCTTGCTCGATGTGCTGCATGATGGCGCCGATCACTACTTGCTCGCCGTCGCTCACTGCGTCTACGTCCATCTCGATGGCGTTGGGCAGGAAGAAGTCGAGTAGCACTGGGCTGTCGTCTGACACCTTTACGGCGGTCTTCATATAGTGGCGCAGTTCATCTTCTTTGTAGACGATTTCCATGGCGCGGCCACCTAGTACATAGGATGGGCGCACAACCAGTGGGTAACCAATTTCTTTGGCTAGCTCTACGGCTTGGTTGGGGCTGCGTGCTGTTGCGTTGCGTGGCTGTAACAGACCGAGCTTGTCGATCATTTTCTGGAAGCGTTCGCGGTCTTCGGCGCGGTCGATGGCGTCTGGGGTGGTACCTACAATGGGCACATTGGCTGCTTCTAGGGCACGAGCTAGTTTGAGTGGCGTCTGGCCACCAAACTGTACGATCACACCTTTGGGCTTTTCTAAGCGCACAATTTCTAGTACATCTTCTAGGGTGACGGGTTCAAAGAACAGTCGATCTGAGGTGTCGTAATCGGTGGACACGGTTTCTGGGTTGCAGTTGACCATGATGGTTTCATAACCATCTTCGCGCATGGCGAGTGCTGCGTGTACACAGCAGTAATCAAATTCAATGCCTTGGCCAATTCTGTTGGGGCCGCCACCTAAGATCATTATCTTATCTTTGTTGCTGGGGCGCGCTTCGCACTCTTCTTCATAGGTGGAGTACATGTACGCGGTGTCTGTGGCGAATTCGGCGGCGCAGGTGTCGACACGCTTATAAACGGGGTGCAGGTCAAAACCGTAGCGCACTTCGCGCATCTCGGTTTCGGTGCAGCCTAATACGTCAGCTAGGCGACGGTCGGCAAAGCCTTTGCGCTTGAGGCGATACAGGGCTTCTTTGGTTAGGTCTTTAAGGGCGGTGCCCTGCAAGCGCATCTCGTCTTTAATAATGTCTTCGATCTGCACTAGGAACCAACGGTCTACCTTGGTGACTTCAAAAATTTCGTCGACGCTCATGCCCTGACGGAAACCGTCGGCGAGATACCAGATACGGTCTGGGCCTGCTACTGCGAGCTGATGCCTTAATACCGCAGAGGCGTTTTCATCTTCAACGTCGAGGATGGGGTCAAAGCCTGAAACACCCACTTCGAGGCCGCGCAGTGCTTTTTGCATGGACTCTTGGAAGGTGCGGCCAATGGCCATTACTTCACCGACAGATTTCATCTGGGTGGTTAGGCTCTGGTCTGCCTGGTCGAATTTCTCGAAGGCAAAGCGTGGAATTTTAGTAACAACGTAATCGATGCTTGGCTCAAATGAGGCTGGGGTTGCGCCGCCAGTGATTTCATTTTGCAATTCGTCGAGGGTATAGCCAACTGCCAACTTCGCTGCAATACGGGCAATGGGGAAGCCGGTAGCTTTGGAGGCCAGTGCCGATGAACGGGATACTCTGGGGTTCATCTCGATGACAATGAGGCGACCATCTTCTGGGTTGACGGCAAACTGTACGTTGGAGCCGCCAGTTTCTACGCCAATCTCTCGCAATACCTTGATCGAGGCATTACGCATGATTTGGTATTCTTTGTCGGTGAGCGTTTGCGCTGGGGCTACGGTGATAGAGTCACCGGTGTGAATACCCATGGGGTCGAGGTTTTCGATGGCGCAGACGATGATGCAGTTGTCTTTGCGGTCGCGAACCACTTCCATTTCAAACTCTTTCCAAC
>Ga0115006_10000173_pt1 | contig 32594 bp, 26 predicted proteins | sample ArcOceMetagenome_3_FD_88943 | JGI IMG/M metagenome (GOLD analysis project Ga0115006, IMG submission 88943) | Marine eukaryotic phytoplankton communities from Arctic Ocean - Arctic Ocean- Svalbard ARC20M Metagenome | ecosystem: Environmental > Aquatic > Marine > Oceanic | place: Arctic Ocean...
ACTGTTAAATATAGTTTTTCCCATCTTATATAAAAAATAGAGATTAAAGGTTACTTTGTTCCACGATTAACAGGCATGATTATTAGTAATAAATAATCATTATTTAGTCAGATAAATATGTGGTTACTAGTTAGTTTGTTGTAAGTATTTTAATCTTTCAATATTAAGTTACCTTAATTTAGGCGTTTGTTAACCGTTTATTTTAAGTCTACTCTTATATTAAGTTTCACTAACTATTTTAAATATTGAGTAAAAGTTTATGCAAACATTTCAACTCAGCTTTGCAAAAATTAACTGTTTAAATACCCATATGGCAGAAGTTATCGTTGATCAAGGCGTCGTCATTTCACTTGAGATGTCAGAAGAATATGACAAAGTATTAGCAACGCAATTCACAAGTGATTTTGTGTTGTTGATCAATAAAATTAATGATTACCGCTTTGCGTATGAAGCCAAGCTTACTATGGCTTCTCACTCAAACTTAAAAGCCATTGCCGTTATTACATACAGTAAAAAAGACAGGCAATCTGTTGAAGCAACAGCGGTCATGAGAAAACGTGATGGCTGGAATTTAAAGGTATTTGACGGTTTAAATTTAGGTCGTCAAGCAGGAATCGATTGGTTAGAAAGTCAGTTTAACCCTGCTTAAAGTGCAATATGGTGGAGTGATTAACTACAAGAATAAAGATTACTTCACGATAATAGATATACTTATAAGTTTAAGTAAGGAACTAATCTAAATTTATTCCTTACTTTTTTGAGGTCTAGCACTTTATTCTTCAGAGTTGGGCAAAGCACTTATCAGCTGCAATTAACGTCTGATCTATTATATCATCGGTGTGGGCAGTTGATATAAAACCTGTTTCATAAGCCGAAGGTGCCAAATAAATACCCTCTTCTAGCATTAAGTGAAAAAAGCGCTTAAATTTATCACTATCACAGGCGGTGGCTTGCTTATACGTGGTAATCGTTTCTTTATCGTCAGTAAAGAAAAAACCAAACATACCGCCAACATGGTTTATGCTAAGACTGATACCATGACGCTCAGCTGCAGCTTTTAAACCCTGACTAAGCTTTGCTGTGGCATTGCTTAGTTGTTGATGCTTTTCACCTTTTGTTAGCTCAGTTAATGAGGCCAAGCCTGCTGCCATGGCAATAGGGTTACCTGATAAGGTACCAGCTTGATAAACAGGCCCTACAGGAGCGACGAAATTCATTATCGCTTGTTTACCACCGAAGGCGCCTACCGGCATACCACCACCAATGACTTTACCTAAAGTTGTTAAATCTGGTTTGACGTTATAAAGAGCTTGAGCACCGCCTAAAGCAACCCGGAAACCTGTCATGACCTCATCAAAAATGAGTACGCTATTATGAGTGTCACACACTTCCCGTAAGCCCTCTAAAAAACCAGTTACAGGAGGAATACAGTTCATATTACCCGCCACAGGCTCAACAATAATACAGGCTATTTGATCTTTGTAGGTATGAAAGATATCTTTGACTTGTTCAATATTATTGAAGCTTACGGTTAAGGTATGTTTAGCAAAATCTTCAGGAATACCAGGAGAGTTTGGCACGCCCATGGTCAAGGCACCTGAACCAGCTTTGACTAAAAGTGAATCGGCGTGGCCATGATAACAGCCCTCAAATTTTAAAATTTTATCTCGGCCAGTATAGCCTCGTGCTAAACGAATGGCACTCATTGTTGCTTCTGTGCCAGAGCTGACCATACGTAATGATTCCATTGACGGCACTAATTCCCTAACTTTAGCAGCCATATTAATTTCAATTTCAGTGGGTGCTCCAAAGCTTAAGCCATCTTTTGCAGTTTCAATAACGGCATCTAATATTGCTGGGTGATTATGACCTAAAATCATGGGTCCCCACGAACCAACGTAATCAATGTATGCTTTGTCGTCGGCATCATATATATAGGCTCCTTTAGCGCGTTTAATAAAACAAGGACTACCACCAACACCATTAAATGCTCGCACTGGCGAATTGACGCCACCAGGAATAATTTTTTGAGCTCGTTCAAATAACTGTTCTGATTTATTCATAATTGTTTCTTATTAAAAGTGATTCATAAAATGAGATATGAGATATGAGTAATGTTACATATTCTTGTTAGTAAACCAATTCACCGGCTTCTCGTAATTATTGAGCTGTTTTTCAACACCCAGTGTTAAGGCAAATAATGCCATACGAACTAGTACACCATTTTGTGCTTGTCTAAATATTGCCAAATTATCTAAGCCGTTTAAGTCAGTATCTAACTCATTAGCTTCTGGGCGAGAATCACGCGGCAAAGGGTGCATAATTACGGTATTTTCTTGGCAATACTTTTTATAAATATCTTTATTTAAACTAAAGTGCCCGCGATATAACTCAGCTTCATCTTTACTAGCAAAGCGCTCTTGCTGAATACGGGTTTGATAAATGACATCTGCAGAAAGATGACCTGCCATAGTTTCAGTAAGTACCACTTCATGACCGGCATCCGTTAAGGTGGAGATCACACTATCTGGCATTTGCAGCGCTTTAGGGGCTACCATTGTGATTTTTACATTGTCGTACAAGCTTAATAGCTTCGATAATGAGTGCACCGTACGGCCATGTTTTAAATCCCCCATTAAGACAATATTGAGATCATCTAAGCCTTTATTAAAATGCATCATTTCAGATTGGATGGTAAACAAATCAAGTAATGCTTGTGTCGGGTGTTCATTAGCGCCGTCGCCGCCATTAATAACAGGGACAGTACTGCCATTAGCAAATTGATCAACAGAGTGCATTTGTGGATGACGCATAGCAATAACATCTGAATAACCACTGATAACTTGTGCTGTATCAAATAAAGATTCACCTTTACTGAGAGATGAATTTTCTTGTCCCACTGTTTCTCTGACAAAACCACCAAGTAAGTTAAATGCAGTACCAAAACTAACGCGTGTGCGAGTACTTGGTTCAAAAAATAGATTGCTAAGTATTGCACCATCAAGAACATGACATCGTTTTTGTCTTGATGCATAGGGTGTCATTTGTGCAGAAACCTGCAATATTTTAGCGATAGCTTCTCGATCAAATTGTGAGACTGAGAGTATATGGCTGCCTTGAAATTTCATCATGTTAAGGTATACAGTGAGCGAAAAATATTGGTGAAATATACCATAAAACAGCTAGTTTGCGAAGCGTAAACAGGTATCTCCGCATGTTTTGGTGTAATCAAAATAAAAAAGGCAGCGGCTGCTGCCTTTCAATTGCAGATAAATATTTTAGTTAGTGTAACGATACTTTTCGATGTCTTACTGAGAATAAGACTAATATTAGGAGTGCAACAAAAGTAGTACTACCGCCACTTGGTTTTTCATTATTTATGGGAGGTACTACTGGAGAGGCAGGCGTTATTGGAGAAACCGTTATTGGTGCTATAGGTTCTACTACTTTTGGTGTAAAAATAACATTTTTAAGGTAGCCTTTATCATCGCCGTCTGATGCGAAAGCATCTTTAGAGTACACCCACATAATCTGATGTTCACCATTAGAGAACTCAGGCAACTCGACTTGTGTATAATCTACTTCGCCTGAAATAAAGTCAAATTGTTGCCCATTAACAATCAAAAATAAAGCGTCGTAAGGCTCTGTGGGATTATCTATGTTTTCTTCAGATGATACCGCCCATTCAAATGATAAAACCCCAGCACCTGAAAAGGTAAGCATAACTTTACTTTCTTGTGCATCAATAATGTTGCCACTCGTAATTGCAGTGTCAGTATCATCTAATTGCCAATCTAAATTGCCACCCGTAAACCAAGCTAATTCTGAAGAATTACTTGATAATTGCTCGTTTATTTCATTGCTTTTAGCTAATGCTTCAGCAGTAATAAAACTAGTGCCCGCAGGAATATTTTCATTATCGGTACCAATAATTATTTGGGCTTGATGTTTACCGGCAGTTTTGGCGTCAAACACGATTTCAATATCACAACTTGATTGTGCCGGCAGTAAAGTACAATTGTCGGTATTGAGACTAAGCCCTTGATAGTCTTCATTTTCAAACTCAAGATTAAAAGTTAAGTTTACATCAATAGCGCTGTTGTTAGTAAGGGGCAGCAAAGTAGATTGTGCAACATCTTGAGGGGTAGTAGCAAAGTCATATCTGGCGGTAATTGCTATGCCATCAGTAATGCTTTTAATCCAATCAGTAAACTTTCCTACTCTAGCATATACACCAGGAAATCGGCCATCAGCACAGCCTGTACCAAAACTGACAATACCGACTTGTTGAACACCTTCATTGGTATTAACTAATAACGGACCACCGCTATCACCTTGGCAAGAGCCTCTACCCCCTTCGAGGTAATTAGCACATATCATCTTGTCAGTAATACCTAAATCCTCGGTAGAATAAGTAATATTATCGAGGTCTTGGTAGGTTTTTATCAATTGATTTATACACTGCTCGTTGGTCATTAACGACAGTTCAACTTGGTATAATTTATCTGGTTGAGATCCAGCAGGTTGTTCATCATCGGGTCCATAACCTACTTGATTACCCCAGCCAATCACAGTTGCATAACTCATCATGCTAGCTAAATCAGAGGTGGTTGTAGCATCTGCTAAAGTCACTGCAGGCTTGTCAATGGTTTCAACCAGTTCAATCAGGGCTATATCATTGTTAAAATAATCGTCTTGATTGTAATTTGGATGAATGTATATGTTCTTAATGTCAGTTGCATTGCGGGCGCCATCACTTAGGTCATATTCACCAACATTAACTTTCAATGTGTTTGGACTAACATCTTCAACACAATGCGCTGCAGTAACTACCCACTTATCACCAATAAAACTGGCACCACACGTGGAACTTTGAACATTGGTTGCTTGCGACGAAACATCAATAGTGGCAACATTATCTAGTTGCTTTAAAAACCTTTCACCATCGGCTTGGCTAACGGCAACTACAGGGATATTACCCGAGTAATCATCGCCTAATGTTCCGTCAAAATTACCTTCGACATTATTAAAAATAATAGCGCCTAAACCACCACCTGCTTGACAGTTGTCTACTTTATCTGAAAAATTTATTTCACCACGGGCAATTACACATATTTTGTTCTCAGCGTCGTTACAAATTGAGTCACCAATACCGCAATCAGCCATAGCAGCACTTACTTGACCTGATGGACCAAAGTTAAACGCATTGGTTTCGAAAGTCTCACCCTCTACATCAAGAGAGGTGTTAACTTGATTACCGACGAAAACAAGAGCAGACATCCAAGGCCAATCTCCTTCAGTAGCTATTTCACCACCAACAATCCTAGGTTTGACTTGAGAAACGACATCAGATTTTTTAGCTATTAAAGCTGTAGACATGAGGGTAGATAAAACTAGGAGAGTAAGTAGAGCCAGTTTCATAAGTATTATTCCTAATTAGGCTATCAAGCATAAATTACGTAACGTTAAAAACAAATAAAGTATATTACCTGAAGTCGCAGCAGTTATGTAAAGTGCTTATTTTAGATTGATTGTCATTATTGCTCTAATTTTTTTAAGACTATACAAAGTATTATGAAATAATTTTTTGTCTTAGATCAGAACATACCAATATAATCTAAGTTAATACGATGGTGAGCTTAAGTTGGTTTAACATAAGCCAAAATAATCACCGCAAATAAAATGAATACGGGAACTTCATTAAAAACACGATAAAAGCGTCCTGAACGCTTGTTATTATCATTGGCAAAAATATTTATTAAACGAAAGCAATAGCCGTGATAAACCAATAAAACAATGACTAAACTTAACTTGATATGTAGCCATTTTGCATCAATAAACCAATGAATACCATAAGCATGTATGATAAATAACCCCATTAAAATCGTAAGTATGGCAAAAGGGCTAATAAAATAAAGTAAACGTTTCTCCATGCCTTTTAAATGATTAGCTACCTCTGTTGATTGCGTTTCTGCGTGATTAACGAATAATCGAGGTAAATAAAAAATTCCCGCAAACCAAGCAACCATAAAGATTACATGTAAGGCTTTGAACCAGAGAATGTGAGTAATAATAAATGTGCTCATATTAGTAATTTTCCTTCGACTAAAAAAACTCTTAATTGTTCAAAAGTAACTATTCCCATGCAGTCATCTTTATTTTTATGATAAATATAGACAGCCCCTGAACGCTGTTCAACTAGAGCGAGGTAAGCTTCTGCCAGAGTAGATTGATGATTCAGGGGAATTAGCCTCTCTAAAATTAATTGGTTAGAAATAGAGTCATTAATTTGGTCATTATCCTCAATGACAACACTAGTGTCTAACTGTGCCCAGTAATAACTGGCTGGACTGTTATCATTACTCGTAACCTTGTTGAGTATTGGTTGAGTATTATCTCGAGTTAGCAATGTTCCCATCAACGAGCGTTTAGAAGCATTTTCTAAGATCAAGACTGATTGCTTCGCAATGGCTAAAACACCAATATTTTGTAACGACTCTTCAATAGGGGGCTTACGATAAAGTAAACCTTGAGCGTCAAGTTGCATGGTAAATATTGATGAGTTATTACACATTTGTCGAGATACTATACTAGCTATAGTTATAACTAGCATAGCAGGAACAACTAATTCGAGTTGTCCAGATAATTCCACTACCGCAAGTAACGCCGCTAATGGCGCATTTAAACTTGCTGCCATAAAACCCGCCATACCCATTAATATAAAATCACCAGTTAAGTTTACTTCTGGAACAACTAGCTTAGTTAAGGCACCAGCGCATGCACCTGCTATTGCACCTATTGCCAGTGTAGGGCCAATAATTCCGCCAGGAATACCAAGGCCAAGTGCAAAAATAGTCATGAGTAATTTAGCGATTAATAAACTAAACAAAAAACTAACAGGTAGGCTTGTCGTAAGTGAAATATCTATCGTATTAGTACTTGTACCTAATGCCCCCGGCACTAGGTAGCCAAGAGCACCTGTAATAACAGCAGCAAGAATAAGACGGAGAACGATATGATATTTAACACTTCGGGAGATAATGAACACTAGGTACTTATTAAAGCCTGCAGCCAAAACACCAAGAGCAACGGCTAATAAAATCAGTGTAAAGTAGTGTTGCTGTTGTAATGCAACCGTTTGAAAATAATAAAAGCTAGGTTCGCCACCAAAAAAATTTTGAGTAACCAAGGAGCCAACGATTGCCGCCAGCATAACAGGAACAAATATATGCACCTTATATTCACGCATGATTACTTCCATGACAAAAATAACAGCCGCAATTGGTGTATTAAATGTTGCCGCGATTCCTGCTGCAATTCCACAGGCGCAGAGAGTTCTAATACTATTATAAGGCAGTTTTAAAACGCTACCTAAATAGCTACTACAGGCGGCACCTAAATGAACTGCAGGCCCTTCTTTACCAACAGAAAAGCCAGAAGCTAGTGCTACCGCACTCCCCCAAAATTGGTTAAGAGTATTCTTAAAAGGGATAACACCATGGGCAACTTTTAACCTGTGCAGTACAAAGGGAATACCTGTACGTAAATACTTATACCCGGTTAACCAAGCGATAAATAGAATAATAATTGCGCCTACAATAGGTAAATCGAAACGACTTAATCCATTTAAGCTGTTATAGTGATCACGCTTGCTTAGGTAAAATTGTTGTATTTCTTCAATGGTTAAAGTAAACAGTACAACTAATAAGGCAGACGCGCAGCCACCAATAATAGCCAGTAAACAAATTTGCCAAGATGTTTTTGGTAATGCTAAGTGTTTTCTAATTGCAGTAATAGATATCATCATAGGATTATAATACTTTACAAATGAAATGGTTAGCAATAATAAATCTACGTGTTGTGGTAGAGCGCTTGGGTACCTTTAAGTCAGCTTTATTTTTGTTGATTATCATTAGTATTTGTCTGTTTGTTGGTTACCGTATCGGTAATTATTATCATCATTTTCAAACAATCAGTCTTGAACAACAACAAACCAGATTAGCACAACTTTACCAACAGCAAGAATTAAATACTGCAGAAATACATAGTCTTGAAGTAGAGCTAACGGTTGAGCAACTAGCCAATAAACGAGTAGAAAAGCTGCTTAAAGAAGCGTTAGAAAAAGAGTTTAAATTGAAAAAACAGTTAGCCTTCTATGAAAAGATTATGGCACCTGAAAAAGATGTAGAAGGGCTCATTATTGATAACGTACAAATAACATCAGGAAAAAAACCTAATCAATTTAACTTTCAAGTCACCCTAGTTCAACAGAGGTTAAAGCGTCGCTACAGTAAAGGTTATATAAATTTATCATTTGAGGGCAGTAAACTTGAAAAGCCTAACAGACTAAACTTATCACAAGTTTCAACGCTCAATAAAAAAGCACTCTCCTTCAGTTTCCAATATTTTCAGATCATTGGAGGTGATTTTATGTTACCTGAGAATTTCATCCCTGAAAATATGACTATTTCCGCTATTTTAACTAAATCTAGATGGCAAAAATATGCCAAAACCGAGAAACAATATACTTGGCAAGTTAGCCAGTAACCTTGATATTAGTTTACACAATAATACTTGCTAAAATGTCTGTTGTTTAAGATAATTGAAGGCGTTGTAAGTTAACAACTTACTATTTTTATACTTTTTTCTATTAAGTAGAGCAACATGTCAAATCAAGAGTTACCTATTAAATTTACTGATGCCGCAGCCAGTAAGGTCTTATCGTTAATTACTGAGGAGGAAAACCCTCAATTAAAGTTACGAGTTTATGTAACAGGTGGTGGTTGCTCAGGTTTTCAGTATGGCTTTACGTTTGATGAAAAAATTAATGATGGCGACATGACTATTGAAAAACAGGGTGTCATGATGGTAATTGACCCTATGAGTCTTCAGTATTTAGTAGATGGTGAAGTTGATTATTTAGAAAGTTTAGAAGGCAGCCGTTTTGTAGTAAGTAACCCCAATGCGTCAACAACGTGTGGTTGTGGCTCTTCGTTTTCAATCTAGTTAATATTAATTTAAGTATAACCACCTTTTAATAATTCTTGTGTTTATAGTACTCATTAGTTTTTAATTATATTTCTTTTAGCTGTTGATTAGTGAAGCCTTTTCTTGATGGTTGCAACAGGCTTTATTTTAAATGCTTCTCAACATGACAAAAATACAACTCAATTAGTATAATATCTAAGCTGGTTATACCCTTCACTGCCACGTAAAGAGCTTATTAAGTTGTATGATTTACTGTTAAATTTTGTAATTTAACTCATCAGTTGAACAGTTAAACTCTTTGTTCGTGTCAATGATATATACCCTAAATACTTATAAATCATGTGCTTATTAAGTGATATTCTTAATGGTCTGACATGCTCGAGTTTATGTTATTTTATATTTGTAATTAAGATTACTTTTAAATAGTCATATTATAAAATTTAGGTTATGTAAATTAGTGCTTGGCCGATATAATAAAAAAGTAATTTGAAACTGTTAGGGTTGTTATGCGTATTTTACCTGTTATTGTTATTGTTTTAACTACTGTCATTGGTTTACCTCTATTTGCTAAAAATATGCAAGCCGTACAAATATATTCAGATAACCTACTCCTTGACTTAATCAAAGAGAATAAACATTTAGATCGGGTTGTATTAGACGACTGTCAACTAGTGCAAGATATTGAAGCGAGAGCCAGTAAGGTTAATATGCCCTCCTATCAATTTTTATGGGGTGACATGCTAGCCTATGGTATTTGTGTTAAAAAAGATATTCCTCTTGGCTTACATTATATGCACTTAGCAGCAGATCAAGGCTTACCTGAAGGTTTAGAGCAATTAGGCCGTTATTACCATATTGGAAAATTTATGCAGGTTGATATAGAGCTTGCAGTTGTTTACTTAAAGACAGCAGCAAGCTTAGATAACTTAAATGCACAGATGCGCTTGGCTAGTATTTATCAACAAGGTTTCGGCAGTCCGCTTGATTATCCGGCCTTGTACTCTCAACTTCATCATTCGTTAACTGATGATAAAACAACGCATAAAAAAATTAGTCGATTACTTGCTAGCTTGGCCGAGAAAATGCCTAATCAAGTAATTGAACAAGCAAAACGTAGCCGTTATACAAATTAACCGGTTAAATTAATCTTTATGTTATACTAACAGCTAGTTATCCTTATATACTGATCCATTTTAGTGACCTATAACGACCCACATGCTAAGCGTGAAGCTGAAAAATACCAAAAACCTGTCGCTTCTCGCGAATTACTACTCTCTATTATTGAGAAAAGCTCACCACCTCCCAGTTTTTCAAATTTAGTTAAAATATTAAAATATACTGAGGAATATCAGTTCATTGGGTTAAAGCGTCGATTGCGTGCCATGGAAAATAGTGGTCAAATAATTTTTAATAAATTTAAACAATATGCCCTGCCTGAAAAAAATAGTCTGATTACTGGTAAAGTTATTGGCCATCGTGATGGGTTCGGCTTTTTCAGTCCGGACGATACCTCTATTTCTGATAAAAAAGGCAAAGACTTTTATATCTCATCACATGAAATGCAGCGGGTTTTTCATGGTGATATTGTTTCAGCCATACTTGTAGACCGAAGCGATAGAAAAGGTCGTAAAGAAGTTAAAATTATAGAAGTGATTGAACCTAGAAAAGCCCCAATTGTTGGTCGTCTTTATGTGGATCATCATATCTGCTCTGTCGTTGCCGAAGACAGTAAAATAAAACAACAAGTCCTAATAGACCCAGCTGCACGAATGGGCGCTAGGCATGGTCAAATGGTGGTGGTTGATATAAGGCAGCGGCCCACTAAACGCTCTCAGGCTATTGGCAATATTATCGAAGTGCTAGGCGACCATTTAGCGCCAGGTATGGAAATAGAAATTGCCCTACGCGCTCATGATTTACCGCATCAATTTTCTGATACTGTACAAGCCGAAATTGCGAGTATTGCCAACGAGGTTGAAGCCGCAGCGATACTAGCTCGTCAAGATTTACGTAATTTACCTTTGGTAACAATAGATGGTGAAGATGCCCGTGATTTTGATGATGCAGTTTATTGCCAACCAAAAAAATCTGGGGGGTGGCGTTTATGGGTGGCAATAGCCGATGTAAGTTATTATGTTCGCCCAGGTAGTGCGTTAGACGATGAGGCTATTGCACGGGGTAATTCAGTCTATTTTCCTAGCCAAGTCATTCCTATGCTTCCTGAAAAGTTATCTAATGGCTTATGCTCACTTAACCCTAATGTTGATCGATTATGTATGGTATGTGAGATGACGGTTAGTGCTGCAGGTAAACTATCAGGCAGTAAATTTTATCCAGCTGTAATGAATAGTCATGCCCGATTTACCTATACTAACGTTGCCGCAATACTCGAAGGTGATGAACACCTTTGTCAAGAATATCAGTCCTTAGTGCCTGATTTACAAAATTTACAACAAATGTATGCGGCTTTAACAGACGCACGGCTTAAGCGTGGCGCTATTGCTTTTGAAACGCAAGAATCGGTATTCCTTTTTAACGACAATAAAAAAATTGATAGTGTTGTGCCATTAATTCGTAATGAAGCCCACAAAATTATTGAAGAATGCATGATATTAGCCAATGTAGCTACCGCTAAATTTATTGAAAAACATCAAAAACCTGGTTTATTTCGTGTACATGACAAACCCAGTGAAGATAAATATCGTAATTTTATTACCTATCTAAATGAGTTAGGCTTATCTCTAGCAAGCAAAGAGTCGCCAGAGCCAAGAGACTATGGTGATATTTTAGCTAAGGTTGCTGGTAGACCTGACCAAGAGCTTATTCAAACCATGTTATTGCGCTCGATGCGACAAGCAGTATATCAAACTGATAATGAAGGCCACTTCGGTTTAGCATTGCCTTCATATAGTCACTTTACTTCACCCATTCGTCGTTACCCAGATCTGGTAGTGCATCGGGTTATAAAAGCTATTTTAGAAAAGTCAGCGGCTAGTGAAGCGAATCAAGGCTCTTACGAATACTTACTTGAAGCGGTAATTGAGCTTGGCGAACATTGCTCTATGACAGAAAGACGTGCTGATGAAGCGACCCGCGATGTTGCCGACTGGCTAAAGTGTGAATTTATGCAAGATCATGTTGGTGATAGCTTTACTGGTATTATTTCTACAGTCACCAATTTTGGTATGTTTGTCCGTTTACAAGATCTCCATATAGAAGGTTTGGTACATATTACTTCACTAGGGCGAGACTTTTACCACTTTGATGATATACGTATGTGTTTAACTGGCGAGAATAGTGGTAAAAAATTTGCGGTTGGGGATGAGATACGTGTACAAGTTGCTGCGGTAAACCTAGATGAAAAGAAAATTGATTTACGTTTGGAGGGAAGTGGAATAGCGGATAATTATAGCACTAACTCGAAAGGTAAACCCAAAGGTAAATCAAAATCTAGGTCAAACTCTTCGGGTAACAAAACTACTTTAGCACTTAACGGTGGTAAAGCCTCTGGCCAAAAAGATACAGCTAAAAGTATAGCGAAGTCTAATGAAGGGGCTAAAGGTAATGCTAAAGTAAAACCTAAAGTAAAGCCTAAAGAGAAAAGTAAAGTTAAAAAGCGAAGCGATCGTAAAAAAAGACCAGGTAAAAATGCACGTAAAGCGGCAAAAAATTAGCCTTAACTAAACGTAATATCCTTATTTAAAACATAGAGAAAAACATGGCAAAAAATGAAGAATTAGTTTTTGGTATTCATGCTATTAATGCATTACTTGATGCTGCACCTGAGCGTTTTATTGAACTTTGGTTATTAAAAGGTAGAGACGATGAACGCATGTTACCCATTATTAATCTAGCCCGTAAATATGGTATTGGGTCACAATTGGTTCATCGTAAAGTTTTAGATGAGAAAAGTAAGGGTGAGCAACATCAAGGCGTTATTGCTAGGGTCAGGCCAGGTAAAATCTATACTGAAAACGATCTTGATGACATCATCTCATTGGCAAAACAAAAGTCAATCGATCCTTTCTTTTTGATTTTAGATGGTGTTACTGACCCTCATAATTTAGGTGCCTGTTTACGTAATGCGGATGCCGCTGGTGTGCAAGCTATTATTGTCCCCAAAGATAATGCCGCACAAATCACCCCTACGGTTCGTAAAGTTGCGGTTGGAGCTGTTGAGAGTATCCCACTTGTGCAAGTCACTAATTTAGCTAGAACCATGAAACAGTTGCAGCAACAAGGTATATGGATTGTTGGTACTGCTGGCGAAACAGATACGCTTTTATATGATATTAAATTAGTCGGACCGATGGCACTTGTCATGGGTGCTGAGGGTAAAGGTATGCGTAGATTAACACGAGAACATTGTGATCAGTTGGTTAAATTACCAATGGCTGGTATTGTATCGAGTCTAAATGTATCGGTTGCAACAGGTATTTGCTTATTTGAAATGGTTCGTCAACGTTCACAGGTTTGATTAAAAGTATTATACATCACACATCACTCATATATAAAAAGGGAAGTTATTAATGAAGAAAGTAGTTATTTTATCGTTGTTGATTTTAACGACATTACTTGTAGCGCCAAAGTTTATTGGTAATTATGTAAAACAAGAACGTGCAGGTCTAGTTGCACAAGTAAATGAAAATGAAGCAGTTACATTAACTACTGATAGCTATCAACCAGGTTGGTTTAGCGCCAATGTAAGCTCAACTCTAACTGTTTTTCTCGATGAAGATAAAACACAGAAAGTTCATGTCAAATTAATAGAAGACTTATCTTTTGGCCCTTTAATGATAACTGATAGAGGGTTCCTTTTAGGTTTAGGTTATACCTCAATAAACTTAGAGTTTGAAGACACAGATAGCAACCAAGAATTCATTGAGTTGGTTAATAATAAATTACATATTGGGGCGTTATTGTCGTTTAATAAAAATGTGACTTCTTTCATTAGCAGTGATGAAATTCGTTACGAAAATGCTGATAAAAAATTAGTTGTGGGATCCTCCTCTGCAACATTTATAGCAACTAATCAAAAATATATTGTTGGCGATTTTTTTTGGAAGGGCTTAACGTTTGTTGATGCTGAGCAACGGGGTGTATTAGAAAGCTTAGCTTTTACCACCGAGCAAGAGCTAGTAAGTGGTGATTATGTTAAAGGTAACGCTATATTAACGGGTGATAGCCATTTCAGTCTCCAAAAAGTCGACATCTACCATGCAAACAATCATCAAATATCACTTTCTGAGCTTACTCTTGATAATAGCGTGTCTTTATCTGATGATTTGTTAGCTTTATCACTGGATATAAAAGCTCAAGAAGTCAGTGTTGCGGGACACGATTATCAACAAGCTATTTTAACCATTATGCTAGATAAGTTAGATTTTTCTGCCTTACAATCCCTTAACAATACCCTTTCAACTATATCTCCCAATATTTCAGAGCAAGAAACTAAGGAGATATTACTTAAAGCCTTATCGTCAGTGGCTGATCGTATGCTAGTTAAAAAGCCTAGCTTAAAGATAACCGAGTTAGGTATTATTTCCGAACAAGGTAAGGTTAATAGTGATTTTACCTTCAGCCTAGATAAAGACCGATTTGATAAAACTAATCTTAATGCTACATCACTAATGATGGCACTAGATGCAGAGGCAAACGCTGATATCCCCATGGCACTTCTAACTAAATATGGTGTAGGAGCAATGGTAGATAATTTTGTGGGTCAAGGTTATGTACAAAAAAAGGATGATATAGTTACTATTGAAGCTTCTTTCCAACAAGGGCAGGTGACATTAAATGGTAAGGCATTTGAATTTTAGCAGATAAAACAGCTAACTTAGTGTGTATTATCTTCAGTAACATATCAAAATGTAATTAGTTCACTAACCTTAGTAACCAGTTATTTTAATAAGGTTGCTTTTATTCTTGTATAACAAGCTTGGTTGGAAATTTAAGCTTGTTATACAAAATTACTTACACGATAAAATATTCGTTGTTATGTTTGGTAATAACTTAAACATTTTTCTACTTCGTGCTTAGATCCCATTATCACTTCAACTCGCTGATGGATACTCTCAGGCTGAATATCCATAATACGGCCCTGGCTAGTCATGGCTAAACCACCTGCTTGCTCTAATAAAAAAGCCATAGGGTTAGCCTCATACATTAATCTTAATTTATTGGGTTGCCCAGGCTTTCGGTTATCAGTGGGGTAAGTAAAAATCCCTCCTCGGCACAGTACTCTATGAATATCACCAACCATAGCTGCTATCCACCGCATATTGAAGTTTTTGCCACGGGGGCCGGTATCACCAGTTAGTAAATCATTAATGTATTTTTGCATAGGTACTTCCCAAAAACGCTGATTTGACATATTGATTGCAAACTCTGCAGTATCCTTAGGTACTTGTACATTACTTTCAACCAATAAAAATTCACCACAGGTTTTATCTAAGGTATAAAAATGGGTTCCCTTGCCTGTAGTCATTACTAGCATCGTTGAAGGGCCATAAAGCACATAACCGGCACATACTTGTTTGTTACCTGACTGTTTAAACATGTCATCATGATTAGTTTTATATTCACTTGGCGCATTATGAATCGAAAAAATAGTACCAATCAGCGAGTTGATATCTATATTTGAACTACCATCTAAGGGATCAAAAGACACAATGTATTGGCCGTTAATATCACCTGGCACACAATGATCTTCTTCTTCTGATGAAATGGCTTTAACTAGGCCCGATTCAAGTAATAAGTTTTTTAAAAGTTCATTTGCGACAACATCAAGTTGTTTTTGAACTTCGCCTTGAATATTTTCATCAAGGGTTGCCCCCAAGACATCACCAAGATGCCCCTGGCTGACCCGGAACGATATTTCTTTAGTAGCAGCTAAAAGGCTATCTATTAATGAAATTAGATCAGGAGATACGTTGTCTCGACGTAAAGTGGGAACTAGTCGTTGCATTAGGTTACCTATGTTACTGAAAAATTGATTATATACTTTAAAAGTTAGCCAATAATAGTTAACTTGTGGCCATCAAAAGTTATGAAGGTGATGGTGAAATCATACACTACTTATAACATAATGATTATAGCAAGCTTATTACTAAATTTAGTAGCTATTCATCATTATTTAAGAAATGTTAGTAATGTAGTACGAGTGAATGTGATTAAGCAACTTTATGGATTACGCTAATATATTTTGTACCTTACAAAGTATAGTGAATGTTACCTTAATAAACTCGTTGGGCTCGTTCCTAAAAGTTATATTACCCTGTTATATTAATGACATATCGGCAGTTAATAAAAACTGTTAGTAGCTGTTGGCCTCGATAATAAAGTGAAAACATTAATTAACTGTACTTTATATTTCATATATCGTTGTCAGCTTTTGTAGATGGTTTAATTAATACCATTACATTACCGATAACCATTAAGGTTAACCCGACAACAACATAGAGGTTCCAACTAAAACCTTCAACTAGGGTCGAGATAATAACGGCGACAGCTGGAAACATTATGTTGGCATATGAGGCTTTATGAGCACCTATCCGTGTTATTAGAGTTAAATAACAAGTAAACGCAAATACCGAGCCAAACAATGATAAATATAAGAGTGATCCAATGTAATGAGGGGTGAAAACAAAGCTGAAGGTTATACCCTCTATGAGTATAACGACTAACATACCAACTGTACCATACAACATTCCCCATGCCGTAGCAGGTAGTAGAGGAATCTTTTGCTGAGCGTTTTTAACAGAGATCATATTGCCAAATGACGCAAAAATAACCCCTATTAACCCCAAAAATATGCCCAACAGAGTACTTTGCGACAATTCAGTATTATTTATTAAAGGCCAAAATAAAGTACCAATGCCAAACAGACCAAAAATGCCACCAAAATATACATTGTTATCGATGTTGGTTTTGAACCAAATACGGGTATTTATAATATTAAATAACAACAAGGTAGAAAAAATAATACTGGCTAAGGCTGAGTTGATTAAGGTTTGAGCTTGATAGAGAAAATAATAATTACTACTAAACAAGCAAAGACCAAATAATAACAAGTATACGTGCTGAGTATACCTAAAGGTTAAATTGTATTTTTTAAAACGGCAGTAACTAAACAGAATCAATGCCGCAAAAGCAAAGCGATAAAAAATAGAAACTTGTGGGGCAACTTCGCCTAATTGGTAATTAATAGCAATCCAAGTTGATCCCCAAATAAGCACAGTCAGTAAGTAGAGTAAGTAATTAGGCATTATCTTATTAATTTTTTAAATGTATATAGTGCTGAAAATATCGATAACCAAAAAGTACTCTATCGATAACATAATAACACTGTAAAGCCAATGATTTAGTAACTGTACTATAGATTGACTAGGGAAGTGACGTTCAATAATTTATCAGTAAACAAAAGGGCTAAATCATGCGTAGACTCCGAGCCAGTAGTAGAGAATACCCTTAACATATATCGGCTCATTGGTATTAATGACATAATATGTATTTGTAGTACTTGATAATAAATCATGACCGTAAAACCTAAGGTTTCATTAACATTACTCTTACCTTTATTGGCTTCTATATTAGCGGTTTCGCCTTTAGCGGTTGATATGTATTTACCTGCGATGCCAACGTTGGCTGAGCATTTGAATACCCCAATCAGTATGGTACAAAATAGCTTAAGTATTTATTTGTTGGGTTATGCATTAGGGTTAATTTTATTTGGTCCTATGGCCGATAAATATGCGCGTCGTTATTTAGTTATTTTGGGTGTTGGGGGATTTTTAGTCACTAGTTTACTATTGCCCATAGTTCATAATATTGAACAATTTTTATTAGTACGTTTTATTCAAGCATTGGTTAGTAGTGCCGCCACTGTCGTTGTTCCTGGCGCTGTGCGTGAATATTATGGGAAAGATACCGCTAAAGGTCTTTCATACGTGAGTATGATAATGATGATCGCTCCTATGATTGCCCCCGGTATTGGAAGTATGCTTTTGTTGGCGCACAGTTGGCAACTTATTTTTTATGCGTTAGCAGGCTATAGCCTTTTAGTGCTTTTATTAGTTATTAGCTATCTGCCTAATACCGAGGCAAATAAAAAGACTGGCGAGTTAATATCGGTGCACCCACCAATGGGCTTTATACAGCGTTATGCCATTGTTTTAGGTAATAGCCAAGCAAGGCTAGATATTATTAGTTCAATGATGACATCACTGGCATTTTTTAGTTATTTAACGGCAATCTCATTTGTTTATTTAACGGTGTTTTCAGTGTCTGAATATACTTTTAGTGGCTTATTTGCCGTAAATATTATTGCGTTAATGACCGCCCACTTTATCAATACTCGTTTTGTGGTACAGAAAGGATCACGGTTTATGTTGTGCTGTGGTTTGAGTATTGCCATTGTGACTTCTTTAGCTTTAGTGGTGGTGACTTTTTGGCAGTTATCACTGATCTTTACTGTCGTTGTTCTCTTTCCTCTGTTAGGAAGTATTTCCATGGTATCGGTCAATAGTGATGCATTGATTTTGACTAAATTCCCTAAACATTCGGGAACAGCTACTGGTATTATTGGGACTGTACGCTGGGGTATTGGAGCATTAGCTGGTCCTATTTTAGGTTTTTTTTATAATGGCAGCGCCTTACCATTTGCGTTATTAATGTTCACTTCTGTTTGGCTGGTATTATGTTGTCAGCTGTGGATATGGTTTAATGATAAAAAGCGACACAATGTTTTAGATGTTTAAGCGTAGTGATTAAATAAAAGACAAAGGAGCCCGAGTGATGACAAAAGTAGCCGTTATTTTAAGTGGTTGTGGTGTGTATGATGGTAGTGAAGTGCATGAAGCGGTGCTTACATTATTAGCGATAGAGCAGCAGGGCGCTAGTTATCAATGTTTTGCCCCCAATATACCCCAACATCACGTTATTAATCATGTTACTACTGAAGTGATGGCTAATGAGCACCGCAATGTATTAATTGAATCGGCTCGATTAAATCGTGGTGAGGTTGACGATTTAAGTGAATTACGAGAGCAAGATTTTCAAGCTATCATTTTTGTTGGCGGCTTTGGTGTTGCTAAAAACCTCAGTAGTTTTGCTCTAGAAAGTGAAAGTTATATAGCTAACTCACAAGTGATTGATGTCGCTAAATGTTTTGCTAAAGCTAACAAATCTGCAGGTTTTATGTGTATCGCGCCAGTACTGTTACCACTTATTTACCCTAAGGACATTAAAGGTACTATAGGCAATGACTCGGCCACAGCCGCCTTGATTTCTGCTCAAGGCCTTTTACATCAAGAAGCAAGTGTTGCTGATGTGGTTATTGATGAACAACATAAAGTGGTGACAACTCCGGCGTATATGTCAGCGCAATCAATTAGTGAAGTGGCTTTGGGTATTAATAAGTTGGTTAAATATGTATTAGCTTTTTGTTAGCCAAACTAAATAAACAGAGCTATGCGATATTTTATTAAGTGATATAAATCCAGCGTATAAGTAAAAAATATGAGTATAAAATGTCGTTAATATTTTATAAGTGTTCGAGTTTTTGGAGTAATAGGTGGCATTTTTTTATTAAGTATGCCGTCATATTCATTTTTTTAATTACGTTAATTACCTCACCAATATGGGCGAACTCAATAGCAATGAAAGTTAAACAGCAGGCTTCTACTCAAGCTAATAAAAAAATGGCGGCGTTAACGGCGTTTGAACAACAAATAGCGCAACGTATGTCACTTGATATTCGCTATTTCTGCGCTGACATTAATGGCCAAGCCAGTGTGCCATCATCTAAGCACTGTCGACAACCGTTAACCCACTTACCTGTAGAACTAGCACAATTAATCAGTAGTACTAGCTTAGGCGGTATTGTTTTATTTACTGAAAATGTTGAGAATATTGAACAAGTTGTCACCTTAACTCACGATATTCAACAAGCGGCTTTGTCATCACCTCAAGCCAAACCAGCTATTATTGCTATTGATCAAGAAGGCGGACGGGTCGCGCGTTTTGCTAAAATGACTGGGTTTGCGGGAAACATGGCTATTGGTGCGAGCTTCCCTGAGCATGGTACACATTTTTCACAAGCCGTTAATACTATTATTGCTAAAGAGCTTAAGGTCTTAGGTATTAATAATAATTACGCCCCTGTGGTTGATGTTAATACAAATGCCAATAACCCTGTTATTAACACACGATCGTTTGGTGAGTCCGCTGAGCAAGTAGCTAAATTGGGCGCAACAGCGGTAACAGCCATTCAAGCACAAGGTATAATGGCGACGCTTAAACACTTTCCTGGCCACGGTGATACCCATATTGATAGCCACTTAGGTTTACCCAGAGTAGATCATAGTCGAGCCATTATAGATAAGGTAGATCTCGCGCCTTTTGCCTGGGCTATTAAACATACTCAGCCTGCGATGATTATGACGGCTCATATTCAATACCCAGCGCTCGATAGCTCTGTGTTTGTTAATGATACCGGAGATAGCTTCATTCGGCCTGCTACTATGTCTCGTAAAATTTTAACGGATTTACTCAGACAAAAAATGGAATTTAACGGTATTATTGCTACTGATGCCCTTGATATGGCGGGTATTAGTCATTTTTTTAATGACGTTGAAGCCGTTGTTGAAACCTTTGTTGCTGGTGCTGACTTAGCTGTTATGCCCTTTAAAGTAAGAACACCTGCCGATGCACTAGCTTTTCATGCGTTTGTTAAAGCAGTTGCCACAGCCTTATTACAGCGCATTGAACAGGGTGAATATACAATGCCTGAATTTGAACAATCTATTCAACGGCTCAATCACTATTCTGATAAATATATTAAGGTAAGTCAGCAATCACTAGCGAGTAAGGTTGAATTAGCCAAAAAAGTTATTGCCAATGACTTACACCTCAGTGTTGAACAAGCCTTAGCTGATGCGGCAGTGACTGTCCTTAAACAGAAGCAACTTTTACCCATAAACTTAACTACCCTTAAACACATCTATTTATTGGCCGTTAATCAACAAGAGTTAGCCGCATTAACTATCGCCCTTGAAATAACCTTAGTTAAAAAACTGTCGACAGAAAACTTGGCTTCGTTATTTATTCATAAGCTTAATGCGCAAAGTACAAGTCTTTCTAGCTCGTTAAGCAAAATGAACAACAAGATAAACCCTCGCACTGATATTCTGATTGCCAGTGTTGATATAAAAACCGCGAGCCTGGTTGATCTAGGGGGGATGGATGATTTAACACCGAGTTATGGCAGTACTAGAGATCAGCAAACAAAACTAACCTATCAAACGATGCTAACTGAACAGCTCACGCAAGCAAAAAGTCGACACTTGCCAACAGTACTTATCGCTAAAGGCTCTCCTTTTTTACTAGCGCCTTACCGTGGTTTAGTAGATACCTTATTGTTAAATTACGATGATAGAATTTACCAAAATAATAACCAACAGCTGATAAGTCCGGGTTTTAATGCGAGTATGCAGGTTATTTTTGAGACAGGTAAAGGTCTGGGACAGTTACCTGTGACTTTAGAGCCATAATGGCTTTAGGTACGTTACTTTATAACTAGAACGAGTTTTATACACAGAGGATGTTTTATTTTTTCTTAGCCTTTGTCGGCATGCTCTTTTTCTTTTGTTGTATATTATCACGCATTAATATTTTAGGAGTATTACTGTCATTACCTAAATCATTCATATGGGATGAGACTAAACTAGCCACTAAAATCGTTAAATAAAATTGCCCAATAATAGCTTCTAAATAGACTAAAAATCTTGGGATCGGCAATAAAGGTGAAACATCACCAAAACCTAAAGTAGTTATAGTAACAAAAGAAAAATAAATAAAATCAGGGAACAAGTTGTACCAAGCACGGCCATTGCTAATATTAACAAATGAATCAGGAAAGCTAAGCTGCACTAAGGTATATAATACTGCCCAAATTAAGCCCATTAAAATGTATAAACAAATTGCTCCTAAAATTTTATTACCGTCTATGGTACCAGTAAATAATACTTGTTTTGCTGTTCTCATCGCACTTGATACTAAGAAGCTAAATAACAAAATTAAGTAAAGATGATCAAAACCAGTACTGTCTAACCAAGCGCCAAAAAATGAAAAAAATAATATAGCGACAGGAAAAATATAGGTTTTACGTAATACAAAGTCTTTCGAGTCAACTCCCCATACCGCTACTAATAAAGTCACAATAAGTGCCGATTGTACTAATCGGGGTACTGAATCGTCAAAAAATTGCTGAGCAAGTGCCGTACCGAGTAACAACAAGAGTAAAGAAAAAGTTAGATAAATAAAATTATCATCATGGGTCATTTTTTTCAAAGTAAGGTCCAATTATCAATAGCCTAACACTAGATTATCTGATTATAGTGATATTGCAATATCTGCTTTAAGTGTGGTGTTAAATACCAGTAAGCTACTTTGCTTGAGTGAATTTAAGCGTTATAGATGCATAGTATTAATGGTGACGTAATAATATTGTCCAATCTATCATGGTGTATCGTTTTGATGTTTATTGTGTATATTAGCGAATCATTTTACTAAAAAATAATACTCGTAATTGGTATAAGCTAGTTAATACCTGCTAGAGTTAACTATGGGTAAAATAACGAAAATTACGATTTACAGTAATTTACATAAAGCATACACTTGTAAATTCAGGGTTAACTTCTATTGGTTAACATTAATTTTAACGTGGCGTAGGGTATTAATTTTATGGATATTAGTATTGAAAAAATCGAACATTACATACAGATGCTTGGTGAAATGGCATTACAATTTGGCGTAGAATTTTTATTAGCGGTAGTTGTTTACTTAGCAGGTAACTTTATAATTAAAAAAGTACTGGGTTTAGTAGAAGTTGCGCTGAAGAAAAAAGAAGTTGAGGTCACATTACATCGATTTTTATTGAGTATAATTGGGACGCTATTAAAAGCCGTACAAATTATCATTTTTGCCTCAATGATTGGTATTCAAACCGCTTCGTTAATTGCGGTATTAGGTGCTGCAGGTTTAGCGGTTGGTTTAGCATTACAAGGTAGTTTAGCTAACTTTGCTGGAGGTGTACTTATCTTATTATTCCGTCCATTTAAAAATGGAGATGCGATTAATGCTCAAGGTTTTGTCGGTAGTGTTGAAGAAATTCAAATATTTAATACCATATTAAAAACTTTTGATAATCAACGTATTATTATCCCTAACGCTTTATTATCCAATGGTTGTGTCACTAATATTAATGTTAATGGCACACGCCGTGTTGATATGGTATTTGGTATTGGCTATGACGACGATATTGCTAAAGCTAGAGGTATATTAAAATCTTTGCTTGAAGCTGACGAGCGTGTACTTAAAGATCAACCTATTGATATTTGGGTAGGTGAACACGGTGAGAGCTCAGTTAATTTGTTTGTTAGACCTTGGGCTGAGGCTGCTAATTATTGGGGGATCTACTTTGATATGATGGAGAATGTTAAAGCAGAATTTGACAAAGCAGGTATCAGTATTCCATATCCGCAGCGCGATGTGCATGTACATCAAACTCAAATATCATCATAAATAGAGACTAACGTTAGTTTAAAAAAAGCTAAATAATAAGCTTAAATTGATAAGCTTCGTTCAGTCATTTTGGTAAAACCTATTTCAGTTAAATGAAGTAGGTTTTTTATTAATATGACTATTTTTTCTTGCTAGATGTATAAATAGCATTAATAGTGTGTGTAATTATTCAAGGAAAAGTATTATATGAGTGAAGTTAGCGTCAAGGCTCCAAACCTTCGAATTACCTATCTGGCTGTAGCAACTATCTGTGCAATAGTGATTTTTTTTACATTAGTGGCATGCGAATCAGCTATTAAACAAAAATCGACTAAGGCTTCTATACGTAGCCAAAATAAAGAAGTGACAGTAGTGTCTTTAGAACAACAACCTTCACAAGCACATCTTCATGCCTTAGCAAAAAATTTGAAAATCAGTTATCAATTTTTAAGTAATATAGAGACTGATTGCCCTGATTTAGATAAGCAAAAAGTTACGCATTGTTATAGTGCTATTTTAACGTTACAGCTCAATAACCAAAATAACGTCGCATATCATCGCATTAAAGACTGGCAACTTAACTACTCTCAAGTTTACCCTAGTTATGCTAGCAGCAGTGAAACACTCAACTTAGTGCACCTCAATGGTGATATACATCAAATTAGTCCTAAAGAAAATTTTACAGGCTTTAGTGCGGGTAAAGCTCATAAGGTAAAGCTTTGGGTTAAAAGTACGCTGATCAGTGAATCACAATTAATGCCTAATTATTGGTTGTCTGTACCTAATTTATCTCCAGTAATAGTTGACAGTACTCGCAGTGGTATTGATACTGAAACTGGTTTGGAAATTCAACCTTGGGTTGTGCCCTTTAATCATTTACCTCAGCAATTAAAGTCAGCGCCTAACGATAATAACCACTATGCTAATGCGCAATGGCTGTTTAATCATGAGCCAAAGGCCTTACCAACAAAAGATAACATTGATTTCACTGTTATTCCTACCCCAAAATCAATCACCGTAACTGACAAAACTGCGCGCCTAGATTTAAGTAAAGGTCTAGCCGTAAGTTTCACCGGCGATATTAGCTACCCAGAAGTCGCTGCTGCGTTTGAGCGTTTAGCTATGCTAGGTATCCACGAAAGTGCTACGGGAATAGCGGTTAATATTAAGCTCAATAAAAACAAGGCAAACGAATGGCGTTCAGGTCATTACCAATTAACCACCACAAAAAATAGTATTAACATTAATAGTCAAGACAGTGCTGGGGCATTTTATGCGTTACAAAGTTTGGCAAGTTTGCTAACACTCGGCTCAAAGCAAGTACCCTTGGTGCATGTGGATGATCAACCTCATTATGATTATCGAGGCCAGCATGTTGATGTGGCTCGAAACTTTCATAGTAAAGCCTTTGTGTTTGCCTTAATTAAACAGATGGCCGCTTACAAATTAAACAAACTACATTTACATTTAGCAGAAGATGAAGGCTGGCGTTTAGCCATGCCGAGTTTACCTAGGCTAACCAACATTGGTGGTAAACGTTGTTTAGATTTATCTGATAAGCACTGTTTACAGCCACAGCTTGGCGGTGGCGATAATAGCAGAGATGGTTTTTATAGTGTTGATGATTACCAAGACATTTTACGCATGGCCAGCAAACACCATATTCAAGTAATACCCTCATTAGATATGCCGGGCCATTCCCGAGCTGCAATAAAAGCGATGGAGGCGAGATACCATTATTACATGGAACAAGAAAATGAAGTGGAAGCTAAGCGCTATTTGTTAACAGATTTTAACGATACAACTCAATACCGCTCTATTCAAAACTATAACGATAATACCTTAAATATTTGTATGGAATCGACTTATGCCTTTGTGGATAGGGTTTTAGACGATTTACAAGCAATGCATAAAGAAGCTCAGCACCCTTTGCGTTTATATCATATTGGTGCCGATGAAACCGCAGGTGCATGGCTAAATTCGCCAATTTGCCAAGCGTTAATTGCAGATAATGCCAATGACTTGAATGACGCAAAACATTTAAGTGCTCATTTTATAGAGCGTGTTTCGCAGATGATATCTGCTAGAGGGATTGCCGTTGGTGGTTGGAATGATGGCCTGCAAGAAACCAAAACTGCAAAGATGCCTGATGACGTTTACTCTTATGTATGGGGAGCATTACCATGGGGTGCTCATCAACAAGTAAGTGAACAAGCATACCGAAATTGGCAGGTGGTGTTATCAACACCTGATGTATTGTATTTTGATTTTCCCTATCAAATTGATCCCAAAGAGCGCGGCTACCACTGGGCTTCACGTCGTGTAACAACGCGTTCATTGTTTAACTTTATGCCAGATAATTTACCTATTCATGCCGAATTTAGGCTAGATACTTTGGGTAATAATTTTACGGTGAATGACCAAATACAACGCGACGAATCAGGACTTATTAGTCACAAACCGCTACCTGAAAACTTTTCGCTTGCTGGTATTCAAGGACAGCTATGGAGTGAAACTATCCGTAGTGATAATCAGGCTGAGTATATGTTGTATCCAAGATTATTAGCACTTGCTGAGCGAGCATGGCACCAAGCAAATTGGCAAGTACCTTATAATAACCAAGGAGCCATTTATAACAAAAGCTCTACTATTTTTACGGAACGTTTACGACAAATGAGAGATCAACAATGGCTGAACTTTTCACACGCTATTGGCGTTAAAGAATTGCCAAAGCTTGACTTAGCTGGAGTTTTTTACCGTATTCCCACCGTTGGTGCTCATATTGATTCGTCACAATTAGAGGCATCTGTTGCACTTAAGGGCTTACCCATAGAATATAGGTATGTTGATGAACAGGGCAACGGTCAAGGGCAATGGCAAGCCTACGAAGCGCCAGTACAAGTAAGTCAACCTTTACAAATTAGGGCCCGTTCTACTAATGATAAGCGTGCGGGTCGTACTCTATTGATCAATAAAGAGGTTGAATAGTATAGGGTTACATGAATAGATTTTGTTATATAAAAACAGTTGACTAAAGATAATCGACTTCACATCGTCAGCTGATGATCGCTAACGATAAGTAAAAGCAAATGAATAAAAATCGTTGTGAAATTTCTATTTAAAGCTCAGTTCGTAACTTTTCAAGGACTATTTTATGGTGTTGATATGGCTAAAACATCGATGATCTCTTGCTGATAATTTTGCTTTTTTTGCTGGTTAAAGCCAAGGTGGTTGGCAATTATTTTACCTTGGCGATTAAATAAATAACTGCTTGGCATACCTTTTAACGCAAATTTTTTAGATAACTCCCCTTCGTTATCGTAAATGATGTCAAAGTTTGCAGGGTGTTTTTCTAAAAATGCCTTGGCATGTGACATTTTGGTATCAAGATTAATACTTAATACTACAAAGCCTTGTTGTTGATGCGCTGCTTGCATTTTATTTAACCAAGGAAATGACTGACGGCAGGGAACACACCACGAAGCCCAGAAATCTAGGTAGACAACCTTACCACTATGTTGGAGCATTTTGTGTTCGAACTCAGCTAGGCTTGTCTGCGCCACAGCATTTGCACAACTCAATATAACTGCAAGTGCAATTAATAACATTGTTTTAATACGCTTGGTGATATTTCGCATAAGCACCCTTAAGTAGTTTTTGTCTGTTGACTATACATAATCAAGGTAGTGATGCACAATATCAAGGTGAAAAGCTGGCTATTAAAACTACGTTTTTAGAAAGCTGGGTTGTTAGGCTACTCAAATAAAGACATGTTATGAATTCAAAACAATTGCTAGTTAGTGCCTGCTTGGCGTATTTGGTTACGAGTAACCTTGCTTGGTCTGCGACTGAAAGTCTTGCAGATAATGAAACTCAGCTAAGCGAGACGGAACACAATGCTTGGTTAAAAAAGCGCTTTAGCCAACAACATGACCAGCTAATGCCTATTGTCGCTGTTGCCGATATGTTTTTTAGCTGCCAACAAAAGCGGCAAGCAGAACAAACCCAATATCCAGTGAGTTTTTTAGTACAAAAAATGGAAAAACAACAGCTTGCAGAAAAGTTAAGTCGTTGCTTAGCTAAGGACACTATGCAGTCGGATATAGCATTAAATTTTGGGTTATTAGGCTGTTTTCATGAACAACTCAAGCATTTACCAGCAGCGCAATTACAACAAAAAATGCAGTTAGTAGAGCAGAGTTTGGTTAACCTTTCATATGAAGAACGCAAAAAAAGTTTTACTAAGTGTGTGAATGAGCAGAGTATTAGCTATTTAAAATAACAGCGGTCTCAGCTAGGTTAAGATTTTTAGTGTGATTAAATGTTTTAGTGAGTTAAGGTTTGTCAATTTTACATACCTTGTAACAAATACTTTAGGTCTTTTACGCTTGCTACTTTCTTATTATTGCTCATATCCCTTATAGTAACGATTAAGAAATTAAATAAGCTATGTGAAAAAGGTACTGAGTAAATGACGCAAGAAACACCTAAAATTTTAGTAGTCGATGATGACATGCGATTACGTTCATTATTAGAACGTTACCTAGTTGAGCAAGGCTTTACTGTCAGAAGTGCAGCCAGTGCAGAACAAATGGATCGTTTATTAGAACGTGAAAACTTTCATTTATTAGTGCTTGATCTAATGTTGCCAGGTGAAGATGGATTATCTATCTGTCGCCGTTTGCGTCAAAATACAAATAGTATCCCTATTGTTATGCTAACGGCCAAGGGTGATGAAGTAGATCGTATTATTGGCTTAGAGTTGGGGGCTGATGATTACATGCCTAAACCCTTTAACCCAAGAGAACTGCTTGCGCGAATTAAGGCGGTACTTCGTCGCAGAACTCAAGAAGCACCTGGTGCACCAGCACTCGAAGAAAACACCATCAGTTTTGGCGGTTATCAACTCAACTTAGCAACCCGTGAAATGCAAAAAGGTGACCTAAGTATGCCGTTAACTAGTGGAGAGTTTGCGGTATTAAAAGCACTTGTTACACACCCACGAGAGCCACTTTCTCGTGATAAATTAATGAACCTTGCTCGAGGTCGTGATTATTCTGCACTTGAACGTAGTATTGATGTGCAAGTGTCAAGATTAAGGCGCATGTTAGAAGATGATCCAGCTAAGCCAAGATATTTGCAAACAGTTTGGGGCTTAGGTTATGTGTTTGTACCTGATGGCAGTCCTGCCTAGTTAACTTGCCGTCAAGCTTCGTTGTTGCCATTAATGTTAAGCAAGGCTAAGTGTCAGTATGGTAACGCCACATATAAGCTAGCCTAATTAAATTAAGTTGTCATGTTGTTAAGTTGTTAAGATGAAAATACTGCCTCGAAGTGCGTTTGGTCAAACTGTTTTGTTAATAGGCTTTTTATTATTTATTAACCAAATTGTTTCTTATATCTCATTTGCAATTTATGTGATTGAGCCTAATCAGCAACAAATGAACCAGCTCCTTGCTAAGCAGGTGCGTGTGGTGTTTATTGATATCAATGATGCTGAGCTTAGTCCTAAAATGGCAAAAGCATTCCATAATGAGACGGGTATTGGTGTTTATCTTGAACAAGATGCTTTTCAATATGGCTTAGCAGGTGCAGGTTATTATCCTTATCGCTCAGAACAAATGTCAATTTTACTCGGTGGCCCTGCTGAAGTGCGTATTTCACAAGGTGATGAATACTTGTTTTGGATACGTGCTCCACAGGCACCTCACCTTTGGGTTAAAATTCCATTAACAGGTATGGATAAGGGCAACTTTTCACCTCTAATATTTTTTATGGTAGTGATTGGTTTATTAAGTGTTATGGGCGGATGGCTATTTGTTCGACAACTGAATAGGCCATTAAAATCATTAGAAATAGCTGCTGAAAATGTTGGCCGAGGTGATTTTCCTGAACCACTAATTGAACGTGGAACCTCAGAAGTTATGGCAGTAACACAAGCCTTTAATCATATGTCTAAGGGTATCAAACAGCTTGAAGATGATCGTAACTTATTGATGGCTGGTATTTCTCACGACTTACGTACCCCGTTAACACGTATTCGTTTAGCCAGTGAAATGATGCACGCTGAAGATCTTTTTCTCAAAGACGGTATAGAAGCCGATATTGATGACATGAATAATATCATTGATCAATTTATCGATTACATTCGTCACGACTCAAAAGATAAAGCAGAATTAGCTAGCCTAAATTTATTAGTAGATGAGGTGATTCATGTTGAAACACCACAAGATAGAACCATCATTTTCCACCCTGGTGATTGCCCTAATATTCCCCTTCGCCATGTTGCTATTAAAAGAGCATTAGCCAATTTAATTCAAAATGCTATTCGCTATAGTAATGACGATATAGAGGTCTTCACTGCTGTTGAACTAGGTTTTGTAACAGTTATAGTGAGTGATAATGGGCCAGGTATTGCAGAAGCACATATCGAACGGCTATTTCAACCATTTACGCAAGGTGATACAGCCAGAGGAACAGAAGGTAGTGGCTTAGGTTTAGCTATTATTAAACGTATCGTCGATACTCATGGGGGGCATGTAACCTTATCAAATAAACCACAAGGTGGTTTAGTTGCCAAAGTCGCTTTACCACTTACGCTCTGACTAGTTAATAATATTTACAGAGTCCCTAATAAATTAAAATACCTTTCTGGGTACATAAAACCATAACAAAAAATAAAAAAGCCATAACAGCTTTCGCTGTTATGGCTTTTTGAATTTATAAGTGTAACTTATATTTGTGGGCCAGCATCAACTAATGCCTTACCGTTTTGGGTATCAGTAAATTTTTCAAAGTTACTAACAAAACGCTTGGCCAAGTCTTCAGCTTTATTATACCAAATAATATCATCACTATAGGTACTTCGGGGATCAAGAATATTACCTTCAACACCTGCTAAGGTTTTGGGTATTTCTAGGTTAAATAAAGGCACAATACCTGTTTCTACTTTATCGATTGAACCATCTAAAATGGCATCAATAATTGCCCGTGTCGCCTTTATTGATATACGTTTACCTGTGCCATTCCAGCCAGTATTTACCAAGTAAGCTTCAGCACCAACCGCGGCCATACGTTTCTGTAAAACTTCAGCATATTGTGTTGGGTGTAAACTTAAAAAGGCTGCACCAAAACAACTAGAAAATGTTGGTGTTGGCTCAGTAATACCGCGCTCTGTACCAGCTAATTTGGCAGTAAAACCTGATAAAAAGTAGTACTCGGTTTGCTGAGGCGTCAATTTAGCTACTGGCGGTAAAACCCCGAAGGCATCTGCGGTTAAAAAAATAACTTTTTTAGCATGACCAGCGCGAGATATTGGTTTTACTATGTTGTCGATGTGATGAATGGGATAAGAAACACGGGTATTTTCAGTTTTGCTATTATCATCAAAATCAATTTTACCATGATCGTCAACAGTAACATTTTCTAATAGTGCATCGCGACGAATGGCATTAAAAATATCTGGTTCATTGTCTTTACTTAAGTTAATTGTTTTTGCATAACAGCCACCTTCAAAATTGAATATGCCATTATCATCCCAGCCGTGTTCATCATCACCAATAAGTTGCCTTTTTGGATCTGTTGACAAGGTTGTTTTACCGGTACCAGACAGACCAAAGAAAATTGCCGTATCGCCATCTTTGCCAACGTTTGCACTACAGTGCATAGAGGCAATACCTTGGAGCGGAAGGTAGTAGTTCATCATTGAGAACATTCCCTTTTTCATTTCACCGCCATACCAAGTGCCACCAATTAATTGAATCTTTTCAGTCAAGTTGAATGCGACAAAGTTTTCAGAGTTTAACCCTTGCTCTTGCCACTTATCATTCACTGTTTTTGCACCATTCATTACTACAAAATCAGGCTCATAATTTTCAAGTTCTGCAGTAGTTGGACGAATAAACATATTTTTAACAAAATGTGCTTGCCATGCTACTTGAGTAATAAAACGAACTTTTAAACGTGTAGCTGGATCGGCGCCACAAAAAGTATCAACGACGAACAAACGCTGATTTGAAAGTTGTTGAGTGACTAAACCTTTTAAATGCTGCCAAGTTTGAGGAGTCATGGCTTTATTATCATTTTTACCTTGATCTGACCACCATACAGTATCTTGTGTTACTTCATCACGCACTATGTATTTATCTTTTGGCGAGCGACCAGTAAAAATACCCGTATCAACATTTACGGCACCAAGTTCAGTCACCATACCTTTATCAAAACCTGAAAGGTTAGCTTTTGTTTCTTCACTAAACAGTAACTCATACGATGGGTTATAAATAATTTCGTTAACATCGTTGATGCCGTATTTTGACAAATCAATTGAGTTTTGTGGGGCGGTCATAGCAAATTCACTCCTAAGTATGACATATTCATGTAAGTAAGTAGTTTATGAAGGTTACTGTGAAAGTTTTCATGGTAACTTCATTGCCGGTATTCTAGGTCAATAACGTACAAAACGAAAGTAAAATATAAGTATAGAGGAAAGTTTTCAGTAGTGATTTCATTAATAGTAGGAGAAGCTTAAATAAAGTATAAAAAAAATAACAAGAAGACCGTTTTATAGAAGGTTTTAACGATTTTTTTAGATAAAATGAAGGCGTAGTATTAATATTTTAAACGGTTAATGTATAAAATATTAATACTATAAAAGGAGATGATATAGCGAAGTAAATGAATAGAATTTAATGATTAACTTTCGAGATGAAACTTTGTAAGTCGGTTTCGTTAAAATCATAGGTTGTTAAACAATAATCGCAGGTCATTGAAATTTTACCTTGCTCGGCTAATATTTCCTTAATTTCACTGCTTGGTATTTGCGATATGGCCGTTAAACACTTGTCTACAGAACAGCCACATAGGTAAGTAACTGCTTGTGGCTCAAATATATTGACTTGTTCTTGATGATAAAGGCGATAAAGAATAGCTTCAGCATTTAAGGAGAAAACCTCTTCAGCTTTAAGTGTGTTAGTGAGTTGGCATAAATGTTCAAAGTCAGTTTCATGCTTAGCTTTATTCTCAACACTACCATCGCCGTCAGGTAA
>Ga0115006_10000174_pt1 | contig 32587 bp, 25 predicted proteins | sample ArcOceMetagenome_3_FD_88943 | JGI IMG/M metagenome (GOLD analysis project Ga0115006, IMG submission 88943) | Marine eukaryotic phytoplankton communities from Arctic Ocean - Arctic Ocean- Svalbard ARC20M Metagenome | ecosystem: Environmental > Aquatic > Marine > Oceanic | place: Arctic Ocean...
AAACGAAGTGGAAAGCTTTGGCATATAGACGGGGAACCCGTACTATTGAAGAATAAGAAACACGTAGTGATACATCCTAAATCTCTAAAAACTATAGTACCAAAATGACCAAAAAGAAAATGGAGAAACTAGACTTGTCTAACTTTTTTACAAGTCAGAATGAAGATACGGGTTTTAAGGTATTGTCTGATGTTGACGGTAAAGCAAAAGAAGAAGACACGACTAATCTGCCTGCCAATGCTCAGAAACTAACCGTACGCAAAGAGAAAAAAGGACGAGGAGGCAAGACTGTAACGGTAGTAGAAGGATATAAAGGGAATCCGCAAACACTAGAAACTCTCTGCAAAAAAGTGAAGCAACAATGTGGTGTAGGTGGCTCAGTAGACCGCAAGACTTTTATCATACAAGGGGATAAAGCTGACCAAGTAGTAAAAATCCTTATCAAAGAAGGATACAACGCCAAGAAAACCACAATGTAAAAATATGGTGGAAAAATTGCCACTTTTAAATCACTTAGCCAAATTATTAATCTAAGCAGCCGCTAACAGACTAACAAACACAGAATTAGCTACTTATAGTATTTTTTACTACTAGTATCCACTTGTATTATACTATTTTAAATCAATCCTAATTGAGTCGAAATGACCTATCTAAAGGCTCAAAAGTATCCTAGCAAAATTACCTTTGCAGTCTATTAGAAAAATGAAGTCACATCCAATTACTGACCGTGTTTTTGATTTAGCCTCAAAAACAAACAAAAATCTAACATTAGACCAACTCTTAGACTCAGCTGTTGCTCGAGGAGAAGGCAAAATAACCAGCACAGGAGCACTTGCAGGCGACACTGGAAAATTCACAGGACGATCACCTAAAGATAAGTTTACTGTAGCAGATGCGAAAACCAATGATGAAGTATGGTGGGGAAGCATAAATCAAAAGTTTGATGGAGATAAGTTTGATGCACTCTTAGAAAGAGTAATCAATCACTACGAAGATAAAGAAATATTCGTGCGTGATGCATACGCGTGTGCTGATCCTGAGTATAGATTAAAAGTACGTGTAGTAAACGAGACTGCCTACCAAAATCTCTTCGTACACCATATGTTCATTCGTCCAGAGGCTAGTGAAATAGATGCTATAGACCCTGATTGGGTAATCCTTGCAGCACCTAGTTTTATGGCAGTTCCAGATAGAGATGGTACGCGTCAAGAGAATTTCTCTATCATCAACTTTACCAAGAATATCTATATCATTGGGGGAAGTGGATATACCGGAGAAATCAAGAAAGGAATCTTCACTGTACTTAACTTTACACTACCTGTAGAGCACGATGTATTGAGTATGCACTGCTCTGCTAACATAGGCAACAACGGTGACTCTGCGGTATTTTTTGGTCTTTCAGGCACGGGTAAAACTACCCTATCTGCAGATCCAGACCGTAAGTTAATCGGTGACGATGAGCACGGTTGGAGTAAGAATGGAATTTTTAATTTTGAAGGAGGATGCTATGCTAAAACCATCAATCTTTCCGAAGAAAACGAACCTACAATTTGGAAAGCCATTACTAAAGGTGCTTTGGTAGAAAATGTACGTTTCTTTCCAGACTCTGATGTGGTAAATTATGATGATGTTAGCGTTACTCAAAATACACGTTGTGCCTACCCTATAAACAATATAGACAACATAGCTGAACCAAGTGTAGGACCACAGCCTAAAAATATATTCTTCCTTACGGCAGATGCTTTCGGTGTGCTCCCACCTATTTCTAAACTAACTCCTGGCCAAGCTGGATATCATTTTATAAGTGGATATACTGCTAAAGTAGCGGGTACGGAAGAAGGTGTGACTGAGCCACAGGCTACATTCTCTGCGTGTTTTGGAGCGGCGTTTATTCCTCTACATCCAGGACGATATGCGGATATGCTAGGCTCTAAAATGACTGAGAATAATGTAAATGTATGGTTAGTAAATACTGGATGGAGCGGTGGTGCTTATGGTACCGGCAGCAGAATGAAGCTTAAGTATACTAGAGCTATGCTCAATGCAGCTTTAGATGGCAAGCTAGACAACGCTACATTTGAAAACCACCCGATATTTGGCGTGGCTATGCCAACAGAAGTGCCAGGAGTACCTACTGAGCTTCTAAACCCACGAAATACTTGGGCAGATAAAGCAGAGTATGATACGAAAGCAAATCACCTAGCTGGATTATTCAATAAAAACTTCGAGCAATTTGCCGAAGGAGTAAGTAAAGACATCTTGGATGCTTCTCCTAAAGCTAGTGCCTCTTCTTAATAACAGAATTATAGAATGATCGAATTGGTCATTCTCCAATATACTACTAGCCCTTAATCGAAAGGTTTGGGGCTTTTTATATTTACCTTATAATAGAGTACACAAATGGAAAGCAAGGATATAAAAGACTCCTGGTTAAGTAGTAAGTTATTCACCAAGTATCTATTTGCTTGATTCTGTGCTGTTCTTCTGAGTAAACTTGTAGTAACAATGCTCGCATACTCAGATACTAAGATACAAGAAATCGTACTACATTATGTAGGCAACTCGTTTAATGAAGAACTCCTTACTTTAGGTAATAGTAAGCTAGAGTATAACTCTGAGGTAGAAGAGCATCTCCTCACCTACTTCCTCTCTTCCTTTAAGGGAAATGATTTTCATCGTTTTTACCACGAGTCGCATCTCAACTTAAATGAAATCTATGCATATGCTCAAGCCATATTCGAAGATCCTGAAAATCTAGTAGCTCACTCTAAGAGTATAGCGAAGCATCTATATGAGCATAGTAATCACCCTAAGGTAAAAGGCGGAGAGTTCTATGTGGCTCATATTAAAAACGTACTACTAGAAGGTGAACCTGTGGAGGCTATTGGCCTGTTCAAAAGTGAAAACAAGGACACTTTCTTAGATGTAAAAAATGAGGACGGAAACTTCTCTATAGATAGCAAGGAAGGTATACACATCAAGAACCTTGATAAAGGAGCCATCATTTTCAATACAGAAAGTGCAGATGGATATGTGCTGAGTGTTATAGACAATACTAACAAAGGGAATGATGCCAAGTTTTGGTTTGACCACTTTCTGCACGTAAAGCAGCGAGAAGATGCATATTACCAGACCGAAGCAGTCATGACTATAGCCAAGGAGTTCATCACCAAACAACTACCAAAAGAATTTGCAGCAGACAAGGCAGATCAAGCTGAAATGCTCAATAAATCAGCAAGCTACTTCAAAGAGCAAGAAGATTTTGACTTATCAGAATTTGCCAATGTGGTACTGCAGCAGCCTGACATAGTAGATAATTTTCAGGAATTTACTACCTCCTACCAGCGAGAGCGGGCTGTGAGCATACCAGAAAATTTCCAACTCAACGAGACGGCTGTGAATAAGAAAAAAGGCGTATTTAAAAGTGTAATAAAGCTAGATAAGAACTTCTCAGTTTACGTGCACGGAGACCGAAATAAGATAGAGCGAGGAGAAGACGAGAATGGACGTAAGTTCTATACGCTTTGGTATGATGACGAGAAGTAGGTATTTGAATTGCTAAATACTAGAAACAGCAGGATTTCGTCTAAAATATGCTGATCCTACTACATCTTCTCCTTTAAAAACTGTCCTGTAATAGACGTTTTACATTTTGCTAAATCTTCTGGAGTACCTGCGAACATTAGCTCGCCTCCTCTATCACCTCCTTCTGGCCCTAGATCTATCACCCAATCAGCACATTTTACCACGTCTAGGTTATGCTCTATAACTACCACACTGTGTCCCTTGTCGATCAATGCATTAAAAGACTTGAGTAGTTTCTTGATATCATGGAAGTGAAGTCCTGTAGTAGGCTCATCAAAAATAAAAAGTACTCTGTCCTTATTCTGAGATTTCGCTAAAAAAGTAGCTAGCTTGATACGCTGAGCTTCACCACCACTTAGGCTATTACTACTCTGCCCTAATTTTACGTAGCCTAGACCTACTTCTTGCAGGGGAAGCAGCTTATTAACTATCGTCTTTTGTCCTCTAAAAAAATCAACAGCTTCTTCTACCGTAAGATTAAGCACATCGTAAATGCTTTTTTGCTTAAACTCTACTTCTAGTACCTCTTCCTTAAATTTCTTGCCATTACACTCTTCACACGTAAGGTGCAGGTCTGCCATAAACTGCATCTCTACTACTTCCTCTCCCTCTCCTTGGCAGTTATCACACCTTCCTCCATCTACATTAAATGAGAAATGCTTCGTCTTAAATCCTCGCTGCTTGGCTATAGGCATAGTACTAAACAACTCTCTTATAGAATCATACGCTTTCACATACGTCACGGGATTACTTCTGCTTGATTTACCTATGGGATTTTGATCTACTAACTCTACTGCAGAGAATGAGCTAAAATCTCCTATTATTTCCTTCACGTCACCTATACGCTGAGTACTGTATTGCTGCGTCTCACGAAGTACCGCAGGATAGAGTATTCCTTTTACTAGAGATGTTTTTCCACTGCCGCTTACACCTGTTACCACGGTAAGTGTATTAAGTGGTATGTGTACGTCAATTCCTTTTAGATTATGTTGTCTTGCTCCTATCAGACTTACCTTATTGTTCCATTTTCGTCTTACAGTTGGAATCTCTATTCGCTCTACGTCATCTAAATATTTGGCTGTCAGCGTATCTTTACCTTTTAGATCATTATAGTGACCTGCGAATACTACTTCTCCTCCAAGATGACCTGCCTCTGGCCCCATATCTATGAGAAAGTCTGCAGTACGCATCATATCCTCATCGTGCTCTACTACCACTACGGTATTCCCCTTTTCTTTGAGATTTTGCAGTACAGAGATAAGTCTCTCCGTATCCTTACTGTGTAGCCCAATACTTGGCTCATCCAAGATGTAGCTACTTCCTACAAGGCTACTACCCAGTGACGTAGCAAGGTTTATTCGCTGGCTCTCGCCCCCGCTAAGTGAGTTGCTTAGTCTATTAAGACCAAGGTAACTTAGCCCTACTCGCATTAGGTAATCTAGTCTATTATTGATTTCCATAAGAATAGGCTTCGCTATTTTAGCGGATTGCTTTTCTAATTCTAACTTTTTAAAGAACTCCGCAGACTGCTCTATATTGAGCAATAAAATATCACTAAGTGAAGAGAGCTTCTCGTCATTGATAAAGGAAGGATTTGTATCTAGATTGGTAATCTTCACATAGCTACCATCTTTACGTATTCTCGTACCAAGGCAACTAGGACACGTTGTTTTACCGCGATACTTACTCAGCATTACTCGGTATTGAATTTTATAGGAATTAGACTGCAGATATTTAAAGAAATCATTCAATCCATTCACTTGCTTATTTCCTTGCCACAATAAATCAAGTTCTTTCTCTGTCAACTCTGAGATAGCTCTGTGAATAGGAAAATTAGTTTTAGCTGAAGATGCTATGAAATCATTTTTCCATTGGCTCAGAGTCTCTCCTTTCCAACAGGCTATACCATTTTCGTATACCGATAGCGAGCGATTAGGAATCACTAATTCTGGATCTATACCTATGATACTTCCAAATCCTTCGCATTCGCTGCACGCTCCATACGGATTATTAAAACTAAGTAGATTTACAGAAGGCTCCTCAAAGGTCATCCCGTCCAACTCAAACTTATTATTAAATATATGATGATCGGTATCGCTGATAATAGTACACTGACCTTCTCCTTCCCAAAATGCCGTCTCTATAGAGTCTGACAATCTACTTTTGTAATCATCATCTGCTTTGGTGGCTTTCAGTCTATCTACTAGTATATAGTAGTCTTTTATTTTTTTATTGCCTATGGCATCTTCTACCTTAAGTACTTCCCCATCTGCCCATATTCTGCTGTAGCCTTTTTGCATAGCAGTCTCTAGGTAATCATTGGATTGTTCATTTATAGGTCGGTAGCATATATAGACAGGAGTACCCACTTTTAGATCTAGTACATGATTTATCACATCACTTGTACTATGCTTTCTTACTTCCTTACCACTTATCGGAGACATGGTCTTGCCCACTCTCGCCCAAAGCAGTTTCAGGTAGTCATAAAGCTCAGTACTCGTAGCTACCGTACTTCTCGGATTTCGTGTATTTACTTTTTGCTCTATAGCTATACATGGAGTCAGGCCTTTTATATTGTCTACCATCGGTTTCTCTAGTCTACCTAGGAACTGACGAGCATAGCTGCTCAGACTTTCTACGTAGCGTCTCTGACCTTCTGCATAGAGAGTATTAAATACTAAGGAGGACTTACCAGATCCAGATAATCCTGTGACCACGGTAAGTTGATTTCTGGGTATTTTCACGTTTACATTCTTAAGGTTATGTAAATGAGCGTTTTGTATGTCGATGTACTTCTGTTTTGTCATGTAAATATCCTATGGTGAGCCAAAGGGGCACAAATTTCACCTAAATAGTCTATAAAGAAAACAATAACTTGGGACTTTAGATTTTTTTATCTATTTTAGTACTAACATTAAAAAAGAAGCAAGCTTATAAGATATACCTATACTAGTTAAGAACACACAGTTTTTATTTCAATCAACTAAGTAAAATAGGTATTATGCAGTCTTCAAAAATCACAGATCAAAATCTAGTAACGCAGTATATACAAGGCAACGAAGCTTGTCTTGAGATGCTCATTAATCGTCACAAGGACAGAATTTTCACTACTATAATCCTTATTGTAAAGGATAGTTATATAGCAGAAGATCTTTTCCAAGAGACATTTATTAAAATTATCAAAAATCTTAAGAAAGGGAAGTATAACGAGGAAGGAAAATTCCTACCTTGGGCAATACGTATAGCTCGTAATATGGCAATAGACTATTTCCGTAAGATGAAACGTATGCCAATTGTAACAGGAAGTGATGGTGAGGATGTATTCCGTAAGATAAAACTAGCAGTAGATAATCGTGAGGAGCAGATGATCAGACATGAGAAAGAGAGTATGGTTCGTGCAGTAATCAATAAGCTACCTGAAGAGCAACGCCAAGTGCTTATACTAAGACACTACGGAGATCTCAGCTTTAAAGAAATAGCTGCGATGACTGGAGTAAGTATAAATACTGCTCTAGGCCGAATGAGATACGCCCTAAATAATATGCGTAAAATGATGGAACACACTTCCTTAAACACCGCATAGCAAGAATAGAAATAATACCAGAAAGACTCCTTTTGTTATCGCGACTGGAGTTTTTTTATGACCTAGGTACATTTTTACTATTGGCAAAAATTTGAGTTTGAACTTGATTTTTGAGTTTAAACTTGCTACTCCCTACCCAACCTATCCACCTCCTTCAGCATAGTCGGTATCCGATACTTACCGTGCATATTTAGAATAGATTCCTCAGCTTCTTCTAAATCACATCCTACAGCAGACACATAAAGCGGATTTTCACTATATCCTCTCCTAACCTCCCTTACGTATTCTTCATTCCCAGAAAAACTACTTTTGGCTACGCCAATAATAGGATACTTCTTTTCAAATGCTTCGTATACATATTCTCCTAGGCCTTTTTTCCCTTCCCCTAACTGAACATGACTATCCAGTATAATGTAATCTATCTTATACTTCCTCACCTGATCTATTACAGCCAAGACGCAAGGTAGCTCTCGCTTATAGAATTCTCCTGGCACATAGTCCGCCACCCCATCTACGATGGCTTCTATCACCTGAGTAGGCACGTCATCTTCCCACAGGAATAAAACGCCCACACACTTAGCGTAATTTTTATAATAGTATATGTCTATGGCGAGGTTCAATTTCTTATTTCAAAATTACACTTTTCACTAGTTACCTCCCCTTACAATAAACGCTTTACACTCTATTTATCCACTCCTCTGTTTATAAAAAAATAAGCACCTATATTCACGTATAATCTCTACGTATGCTACATTTGGGCGTTAGACCAAAGACAAAATTTTTATCAAAGCTAAATGGCTGAAAATCAGTATAACGAAGATAGTATCCGGTCCTTAGACTGGAAAGAACACATACGCCTCCGCCCCGGCATGTACATCGGTAAGCTCGGAAACGGCTCATCTGCCGAAGATGGTATCTACATCCTAATGAAGGAAGTAGTAGACAACTGTATAGATGAGTTTATGATGGGCAACGGTAGACGCATAGACATCCAACTTGCCGAAAACAAGGTGAGCGTGCGTGACTACGGGCGTGGTATTCCGCTAGGTAAGGTAGTAGATGTAGTGAGTAAAATCAATACAGGTGCTAAATACGATAGCAAGGTCTTCCAAAAATCTGTAGGTCTAAATGGTGTAGGTACCAAGGCGGTGAATGCCCTCTCCTCTTACTTTATGGTAAAGAGCTTCAGAGAAGGTGAGAGTATGACAGCCATCTTTGAGCGTGGTATCCTCATAAAAGAAGAGAAAGGTAAAACAAAAGAGAAAAACGGTACGTACGTAGAGTACACCGCTGATATAGAAATATTCAAAACGCATAAGTATATCTCAGAATACATTGATAATCAGATGTGGTTCTATGTATACCTGAATGCTGGGCTTACTATTAATTTCAATGGCAATAAGTACTTCTCCAAGAATGGACTTCTAGATCTATTAGAAAGAAAAACCAACGCGGAAGAGATAAAGTATCCTATCATCCATCTGAAAGAGGGTGATATAGAAATGGCCATCACCCACGATAGTCACTATGGGGAGGATTATTATTCCTTTGTGAATGGTCAGAATACGACCCAAGGCGGTACGCACGTAGCAGCTTTTAAAGAAGCCTTAGTCCGAACAGTGCGTGATTTCTATGGCAAGAGCTTTGAGCCGACAGACATTAGAGCCTCATTGGTTTCTGCTATATCAGTAAGAATACAAGAACCTATTTTTGAATCGCAGACTAAAACCAAGCTGGGTAGTACTGAAGTATCTCCAGATGGCAATTCACTGAAGGCTGAGATTAACCAATTTGTAAAATCACAACTGGATAATTTTTTACATAAAAATCCAGAGATAGCAGACGCATTACTTAGAAAAATACAACAAAGTGAGCGTGAGCGTAAGGATATGGCCGGTGTGCGAAAGATAGCACGCGACAGAGCCAAAAAAGCCAGCGTTCATAATAAAAAACTTCGTGATTGTCGGGTTCATTTTACAGATGAAAAGAAAGAAAATCACCTAGAGACAATGCTATTCATTACAGAGGGAGACTCTGCGAGTGGGAGTATCACCAAGGCTCGTGATGTACAAACTCAAGCAGTATTTAGCCTTAGAGGTAAGCCACTGAACTGCTTTGGGTTGAAGAAAAAAATAGTGTATGAGAATGAGGAATTTAACCTACTACAGCATGCACTCAATATAGAGGAAAGCCTAGATGAGCTGAGGTATAATAAGGTAGTAATAGCTACAGATGCCGACGTAGACGGTATGCACATTCGTTTATTGATACTTACCTTCTTCCTACAGTTTTTCCCAGACTTGGTCAGAAGAGGTCATGTGTACATATTAGAAACTCCACTATTTAGAGTTAGAAACAAAAAAGAAACCTTGTACTGCTATACGGATCAGGAACGTTTTGATGCCCTAAGAAAACTGGGAAAAACAGCTGAGATAACCCGATTCAAAGGACTTGGTGAGATCTCTCCAGATGAGTTTGGAGGATTTATAGGAGATGAAATACGCTTAGAGCCTGTGCTGCTCACAGAAGATTCTAGTATCAATAAAATACTGGAATACTACATGGGTAAAAATACGCAAGAACGTCAGGAGTTTATCATTGCTAACCTACGCCTAGAGATAGACGAGACCGGTGAAGAGGAGGAAGCTAAAATAAAAGAAGAAGAATCGGAAGCTGCTTAAGAAATGGACGAGAAGGAAGAGTTAGACGAAAATTTGGATCAAAATCCAGAAGAAAAAGTCACCAAGATAGATCTAGAAGATGGTCAGCGTGCCGTGAAAGGCATGTACGAAGACTGGTTTCTAGACTATGCCAGTTACGTAATATTAGAACGTGCAGTACCGCATATCAATGACGGGCTAAAGCCTGTACAGCGTAGATTCCTTCACGCAATGAAGGAGCTAGATGACGGCCGATATAATAAAGTAGCTAATGTAATAGGTACGACCATGCAGTACCATCCGCACGGTGACGCTGCTATAGGTGGAGCTATCATCAATATGGGGCAAAAAGACCTACTCATAGACTGCCAAGGAAACTGGGGCGATGTGCGAACTGGAGACAGTGCTGCTGCGGCTAGATACATAGAGGCTAGACTTAATAAGTTTGCCTTAGAAATAGCCTTCAATAAGCAGACTACAGTTTGGCAAAAGAGTTATGACGGTCGTAAAAACGAACCTATAACTCTGCCGGTAAAGTTCCCTCTGCTACTAGCTCAAGGAGTAGAAGGAATAGCCGTGGGTCTGAGTACCAAGATAATGCCGCACAACTTTATAGAGTTGGTAAAAGGCAGCATCAAAATACTAGAAGGAAAGACTCCCACTATTTACCCAGATTTTCAAACTGGAGGTCAAGTAGATGTAGCGGATTATCAAGATGGCAGACGTGGTGGCAGAATCAAAGTTCGTGCTACTATAGTAGAAAAAGACAAAAACACACTTGCCATCACCGATGTACCATATGGTACTACTACGGGCGGCCTAATAGATAGTATTCTAAAAGCTAATGACAAGGGTAAAATAAAAATAAAAAAGGTAGTAGATAACACAGCCAAAGATGTAGAAGTAGAAATACAATTGCCTAACGGTATCTCTACGGATAAGACCATAGATGCATTGTACGCATTTACAAATTGTGAGAGCTCCATCTCTCCTAATGCGTGTGTCATAGTAAATGATAAGCCGATGTTTTTAGGTGTTACAGACATTCTAAAAATCAATACAGAGAACACTGTAGATCTGCTAAAAGCAGAGCTAGAGATAAAACGAGGCGAGTTAGAAGAGAAATGGCATTTCAGCTCGCTAGAGAAGATCTTTATAGAAGAACGCATCTACCGAGACATAGAAGAAGAGGAAACCTGGGAAGGCGTAATAGCTGCCATAGACAAAGGACTTCTACCCTTCATAAAACACCTCAGACGCACTGTGACAGAGGAAGATATCATTCGCCTTACAGAGATCAAAATCAAGCGTATCTCGAAGTTTGACGCTTTCAAAGCAGATGAACTACTTAAAGGTATAGAAGATGCATTAGCAGAGGTAAACAAGCACTTAGAGAACCTTATAGAATACGCCATAGCTTACTACCAAAACTTACTAGATAAGTATAGCAAAGGCAAGGAACGTAAAACAGAAATCAAGGGTTTCGAAGAGATAAACACCAAGGTAGTAGCCGTAGCCAATGAGAAGTTGTATGCTAATCTAGCAGAAGGTTTCGTGGGTACAGGCATTAAAAAAGAAGAGTACATCTGTGACTGTTCAGATATAGATGACATCATCGTATTCCGCAAAGACGGTACCTACTCCGTAAGTAAAGTTTCTTCAAAAGCATTCTTTGGTAAGAATATCATACACGTAGCCATCTACCGCAAGAATAATGAGCGGATGACGTATAATGCTGTGTATACAGATGGAGCTAGCAAAAAGACCATGGCTAAGCGTTTTAATGTAACTAGCATCACTAGAGACAAAGAGTATCACGTAACCAAAGGAACTGCTGGAAGTAAGATGCAATACTTTAGTGTGAATCCTAATGGTGAAGCCGAGATAGTAAATGTGTATCTACACAGTGCTGCTAAGGCTAGAAATAAACTCTTTGATTATGACTTTGCAGACCTCACTATAAAAGGACGAGGAAGTCAAGGAAATATGGTAACTAAACATCCTATACGCAAGGTTGATCTCAAATCAAAAGGAGTCTCTACTATAGGAGGACGAGATATATGGTATGAACCAGGTATTGGTCGACTTAATATTCACGATCGAGGTGCATACCTAGGGAATTTCCAGACGGACGACCTAATACTAGTAGTATTTGAAACTGGCGATTATGAGGTGACTAACCACGAACTAACTAATCGATATGCCAATAAAGAAATTAAAATCATAGAGAAATATGACCCTACAAAAGTAATCTCTGTGCTGCACTATGACGGCAATGGCAAAAACTACTGTGTGAAACGATTTAATATAGAGACTGCTTCCACAGATAAAAAATTCTGCTTCATCACAGAAGGATGGGGAAGCAAGATGATACTAGTTGCTACGCATGAAATTCCTATCATACAACTGACGACTAAGTCTAAAACTGGAGATAAAAAAGTAGAAGAAGTGAATGTAGCTGAGTTCATAGACGTAAAAGGCTGGAAAAGTATAGGGAATAAGCTATGCGGCAAAGAATTTGTAAAAGCAAAACTACTTCCGCCTCCTCCACCGGAAGATGATGTTGAAGACCTAGACGACAATGAGCCACCAACTAATGATGACATCATTGAAGTAAAAACAGTAAAAGCTTCTGTTGAAGAAAGTTCAGATGCTGAAGTGATTATTGAGGTTCCCACTGAAACTACTATTCAGAGTAGGCCGCCCATTGCAAAAAAGGTGATAGCCAAAAAAGAAAAGGAGCCAGAATCTGACCAGAATGAGATACCCAATGAAGCTGCACCTAAACTACCTTCATCAGATAAAAAGAAAGAGGACAAAGATTCATTCACTTCAGGAGATCAAATAAGTTTATTATAAATATGAAACCAGCAGCAGTTTTTAAGCAATTATCTATCATTCATATCGCTATTTGCTTGGGGACTTGCATAATAGTAGGTATCCTCTACACTCTAAAAATGCAAGCTAATGAAGTAGTCTCATCTGAAGATGGAATGAACATTTTAGAACTATTAGTGCCGGTACTCGGTGTTACAACTTTTGCGGCGGCATATTATATAGGAAGAAGAAAAATAAAAGCAGTACCAAAAGAAAGTAAACTAGTAGATAAGCTAGAAGCCTATAAATCATTCAATATTCTCATTTGGGCTGCATTAGAAGGGTCTACATTTTTTGCAGCAATAGCATTCTACCTTACCGGAAGAATGAATCTACTACTTTATGCTCTGATGCTTGGAGTTCTGCTTATCTACTTTAGACCATTAAAAACTAGGGCCAAGGAGGAGTTAAACTTGTCTGCAGTGGAAGGTGATGAACTAGATTTATAATATGAGCAAGCAAGCATTTAGAAAAAAGGCTACAGGATCCTTCTTTTGGTTATTTCTGCTCCAAAAACTGCCTCTGGCGTTCCTAGCCGGGGTAAAACTCAAAGAAATAGACGATAACGGTTCTATAACTACTTTACGACATCGGTGGATTAATCAAAATCCTTTTAGATCCATGTATTTTGCAGCTATGCAGATGGCCGCAGAATTATCTACTGGGTTACTGCTGTTTCAGTATATAAATATGGATACTAGATTTTCTATGCTCCTGTTAAACGTGCGTGCTAACTATCATAAAAAAGCCATTGGTAAAATCACTTTTTCATGCGAAGAAGGGAGCCGAGTAGATAATTTCGTGAAAGATATGCTAGCAAACCCTTCTGGCGAAACAATAGAGTTAGAAGTAAAAGCAAAAAATGAATCAGGTGATTTAGTAGCAGATTTCGTATTTGTTTGGAGCTGTAAATCAAACAAGGCCCAGAATTAATTCTGGGCCTCTAGTAAGGCAAGGTTAATTAATCTCTGAGCTAGTAAAATGCTCCTCAGAAAAAAAAATCCTGCTTTGTAAACATACGATAAGGCAACAAGAATAACACTATATATGTACAAAGAGATTATCACTAACCATAAATCTAGCTGCTATCTTGAGGCTAAATAAACCTATTCATATAATTACCCTTACAGAGTATTTTATCTTTATTACTCTCAGGAGAGCCTGTCATCCTACTAACTGGTCTTACCCCATAGAATCGATGCTGATCTCTTCCATAGCAGGGAACAAAAATACGGTGAACTTAGCTACAGATGAAGACTACTATTACCAAGATAACAATGAGAATCTAGATAGTATTAAGTACATACTTAGGAAATGGGAAATAATGCTCATCTCACAATTAAACACTTCCTATTTTAAGTTAGATTCCTCTCAATATCAGGAATTAATAAGCCAGTAAAGCAACTACATTTGCCGCTTGTATAAAGAACCAAATGGAAAATAACAAGCCAGTAAACCCGTATGTATTCCTTGGCATTTTGGCTATCATTTGGGGGAGTTCATTTATCTTGATGAAAGAAGGATTGAAGCATTTCTCCAGTTATCAAGTCGCAGCTATGCGTATTTCCTTTGCTGGCATAGCATTACTTCCTTTTGTGAAATGGCGTAAAGTTGTGATTAAAGCGGGGGACCTCAAGTATTTTATCATTAGCGGTATACTTGGGAGTGCCATTCCTGCATTTCTTTTCACTGCGGCACAAACCAAAATATCCAGTTCTCTTGCCGGTGCAATAAACGGTCTTACTCCTTTATTCGCATTATTGGTGGCTGTCGTATTTGTAGGAGTCAAGTTTAATAAACTAAAAGTATACGGTGTTATAGTAGGTTTACTTGGTGCGTTTTTTCTGATAGTTGGCCAGGAGTTAAACTTTGATATAAAATACACTAGCCTTGCTGTATTAGCAGCTGTTTGCTATGGAATAAATGTAAATATAATAAAGCAAAAACTCAATGACTACCCTCCACGACTAGTGGCCGCTTTACCACTAGCTATTATTTCAATTATAGGTGTCGGCGTAATGCTTTATTTGGGTTTTGACGTAAGTTGGAATCAGGAGCAAGATGTCAAATCTCTAGTAGCTATAGTACTCCTTGCAGTAGTGGGCACGTCACTCAGTCTAGTAATGTTTAATAGACTCATACAGCAAACCAATACCGTATTTGCTACATCGGTCACTTATCTCATACCCATAGTGGCTCTATTCTGGGGATTTTTAGCGAATGAAACTATCAGCACAAACCAGATGATAGGGTTAGGCTTTATACTCATTGCCATTTGGCTTATTCGTAAAGATAAATAGCAGCATATCAACGCTATCTATTCTCACATCAATTATCTTTATAGTAAGTTACAAAAAGTAAACCGTTTAAGAAACTATGAAATTTGAATACAACTTAATAGACAGAAAAACATACACATACACCGAATACCGTGCATTAATAGATAGTCTAAGTGCGGATAATAAAACGACAGGTGATAATCATTCTGAAGCTATGCTCGGGCATACCAGTATGAATATTACTCGTATGAATAGATTAGATAAAAAAACTGTCATTAATGAGGAGTTAGCTAGCAAAATAAAAGCTTCCGGCGAGCAAACTTGGGTTGTACTATCTGAGGCTTGGTGTGGTGATGCAGCTCAGAATATGCCTTATCTTAATAAACTAGCAGAGCTTAATCCTAAAATAACTTTAACCATTATCTTGAGAGATGAAAACCTTGACATTATGGATGATTTTTTAACAAATGGTGGCAGAAGCATTCCTAAGGTAATAGCTCTAGACCCAGCAAAATATGTACTTTTTCAATGGGGACCGAGACCAGAGGTGATGCAGACAAAATATAACGCACTAAAAAAGGACGGTTTAGAATACGCAGAAATATCCAAAACCATACATACGATGTACGCCAAAGATAAAGGTGTGACAGTACAAAGCGAGTTCTTAGCTCTATTATAGCCCTAAAGGCACACCAAAAATTCAGTTTTGGGTAAAAGTCTGTTTATTCTATTGATAAGTTTTCGATATTAAATTTGTCTTTAGTCAGTCTTTTAGATTTTATTTGAACTTTTATATAATAATCAGCGAAATGAAATTTATAGTAAATACAAATCAACTGCTAAATAAGCTTCAAGAAATTAGCGGTACTATAGTATCTAAGCCTGTGATACCTATCTTGGATCACTTTCTATTTGATATAAAAGATGGTGTACTTACAGCAACGGGCACCGATTTAGAAACTTCTATGAGCACGTCACTTGAGGTTCAGTCAGATGCGGACGTTACCATAGCAGTACCTTCAAAAATGTGTATGGATACGCTAAAAGCTCTTCCAAACCAGCCGGTTACTTTTACTGTACAGTCTGATAAAAACACAATTGAATTAAAATCAGAGTTTGGTAGATACAAACTTATTGGTCAAAATGCTGATGATTTCCCTAAGATTCCTGAGCCTACTGCTGAAAACAGCTTCAATATGGCATCTGGAGTATTATCTAGTAGCATAGCTCAAACCATATTTGCTTCGGGTAACGATGAGTTAAGACTCAGTCTTACTGGTGTATTCGTACAATTATTTAAAGACAATGCTGTATTTGTAGCTACAGATGCTAATAGACTAGTAAAGGTAGAAAGAGCAGATATAAGCCCAGGTGTAGAGGCTAACTTTATTTTACCTAAAAAAGCTCTAAACCTACTAAAGACAAATCTTCCTCAAGACGATACAGATTGTAAAGTAGATTTTAACGAGAGTAATGCATTTTTCGCTTTTGGCGATGTAAGACTAATCTGTAGACTGATAGATGAGAGATATCCTGATTACAAAGCAGTAATACCTACTGAAAATCCAAACAAACTATCTATAAACAGACAGGATTTTTTAAACTCTGTAAAACGTATCAGCATCTTTGGTAATAAAACTACAAACCAGATAAATGTTAAAATCACGGGAAGCGAGCTTACCATGTCTGCTGAAGATATAGACCTAAGTAATGAAGCCGTAGAGCGACTAGGATGCGACTATGCAGGTGAAGACATGGAGATAGGATTTAACTCTAAACTGCTTATAGAGATGTTGCAAAATATCAGTACGCCGGATATAGTTATAGAGCTATCTACACCTAATAGAGCAGGTATAATATTACCTAATAAAAATATAGATGATGAAAACTTACTAATGCTCATCATGCCAATGATGATAGCAGGTGCTTCATAAGCAATTGTAATCTAATCGTCATTTGACTGTCAGATTGAATTAAGAGGCCGTTTTAGTTAACAAACGTCTCTATATTTGAGTTGACTTAATTGTCAGAAAGCCAATCTAAAGCCTCAGTACAAGGTACTGGGGCTTTTACTTATATAAAGATTACAGATTTGCTCAATTCATACAACTTTATAGCTAGCTCTTATTCCTTTTGGTCTAGGCTAATGTATGGCAACTCACTACTTGCGATACAACTTCTTTTAATCAAAGAACTACCGCACAAAGGCCATCTGCTTATACTTGGCGGCGGTATTGGGCAGATACTTCCTAGTATTTATAACCAATCGCCTAACTTAAAAATAACGTTCTTAGAAGCTAGCAGCAAAATGATAGCCCTAGCTAAGAAACAGATTCCTACTGGTCAAAATATTACATTTATACATTCGGATAGTTTAGAGAGCATGAAAATAGAATGCGATTATGTTTATGCGAGTTTTTTTCTTGACCTGTTCTCTCCTTCCCATATTAAGGCTATTGTGAAAACAATAGAAAATTCTCAGACGCATCCAGTGACATGGTTTATCGCAGATTTTCACCTAGGACCTGAAGTAAAGTATAAGCTCTTGCGTGCATTTCAGGTTAAATTGTCTATTTTATTCTTCACTATTGCCACAAATCATCAGCAAAATTTCCTCCCAGATGTATTTGAATTCTTTACTAAAAATAGATATAAGTCTCTGGTTACCCTTTATTTAAAATACGGCTTCCTTCGTGCACAAGTATTTAAATCTTAAGAATACCTTTTGGACGTACTTTTGAGTTATTACAAGTAAGAAAGGAGGAACCCGACAATGAAAGTATTCAAAACCGTTTTAGTAATAGGCTTATGTGCAATGATCTCTAATATCAATGCAGGTTCTTCTTACAGTAATGTGGTGGATCTTTATGGTCACAAGCTAAATATAACTTACGATCAGCAGCTATCCCACTTATCTTTCTATAAGTACGACCAAAGAGAAATAACGAATAAATTATCTTTTTTTAGAAATGCTAATCTTAAGACAAGTATATACAATCTTAAGAATCACATAGATCATTACAAGTTAGATGACGCTGCTAGTGTCATCCTAATCGACAAATTTGCTAGTCGCCTTACTTCGAGCACAAACAACAATCAGCAGACATTTATAAAATACTTACTTCTGAAAGAGTTAAACTACGATGTTATCTTAACCAAGACAGACAAGAAACTCAACTGCCTGGGAAACCTTTCATTCAAACCAGGTAGATACATTTTCATAAACTATGCAGGTAAGTCATAGAAGGACTTAGATTTTAAAAATCGAAAAAATCAAGGTAAACACTTGATATACAAGGATAGTAAAACTACCACTAAGCTAATAGATCGAGATGGGTTTAATGTGCCTAGAATCGACGCAAATATGGCAGTAAAAGAAGTCGCCTTTAGTTTCGGTGTAGAGAAGCATGAAATCCGTGCAGAGTCTAATTCCTCTTTGATGGAGTTTTTGGGAGATTTGCCAATGTTTGACGTAGGCAGACAAATCACTGCACTCCATATGTCTCGTGCAATGGAGAAATCTGTAGTGTCTTACATAAAAGGTCAGGTGACAGACAGAAAGCTTGTAGATCAAGTAAGATTCATCTTGGCATTCGTAAAACAAGTAGCTCCATATGGCAGCGACTATGACAAATACGACGAAGAACGATTCTACTACCCAGAAGAAACCATAATGGCTAAAACTGCAGACTGTGAAGATAAAGCCATGCTTATGGCTTATTTAACCAAAAAAATACTTGGACTAAATTCTGTAGGCCTTCTCTTTGAGAGAGACGAACATTTGAGTATCGGTATAGAAATTCCGGGGTACGCCCCAATAGGTTCTTTTAAGTATAAGGGAAAAACGTATGTAAGCTGCGAGCCTACATCAAAATATCCAAGACTAACTCAGTCGCAATTTGACTTTCGAAGAGTAGATGACGTAATACCATTCTAATCAGCTATCTGAGCGTCGCAGAAGAATTCTACTGAAACTATAGCAACAAATACATAGGTAGACTAAGTCATTTAGCCTACTACAATACTATTTTTTGGACTCTTCGGTTGGAGTGGCCTTACTTCTAAGTTTACTTGATGAAACTTGGCTGGCATCTCTGTAGCCTGAACTATCATGGTAGCGACGTCCTCTGGGCTAAGCATATAATCGTGTGGATCTATACTCTCCACATTTCTAAAGAAGTCAGTTTTCACACTTCCTGGATACACGCAGGTTACTTTCACAGCATAGTTTCTTAGCTCTTTATACATACTCTCAGATATAGCTTTTACGGCATGTTTCGTAGCACAATACACGCTTACCTCTGGATATCCTTCTAATGCAGCTGTACTGGCAATATTGATGATTGTCCGCTCTGTTGGCTTTTCATAACCGGCACTGCCTCTCTGCAGGTATAGTGGGTTCCATAAACGTTAGCTTCAAACATCTGTGCTATTTACTCGTCCGTATAATCCTCTATCTTACCAAAGTATCCAAGTCCTGCATTATTAACCAATACATCTATCTGATTATTCGATTCTTTTAAAATGAACGAAGCGATTTTTGAACGTTTTCACTTTTGCGTATGTCCGTTTTATAGAACCTAAAGTTTGGATGATATAATTTAGGATCGGTAAGTCACATCCCTCCTACTACACATTCTTTGGCTAAGAACTGGTGTACAAGTGCATTTCCTATACCTCTACTTACTCCAGTAATAACTACATACTTTCCTTTTAAATCAATACTAACTTAGTACCCAAATAGTTGTTCTAGACTAAGCTCAGTAACTTTACCATACTTTGCTAAATAATCTACGTCTATTTTACTTCTATCTCCTAATACTATATATGTAAAGTCACCCGCTATTCTATTTTTATGAAACACAGTAATATCTGATAGTGAGATACTTTTCAGTCTTTCACTAGTCAGTTTACGCATATCTTCTTTTTCACCCAGTTTCAGAGTTTGGTCGTAGTCAAAGAGAATAGATGTTTTTAGAATTCTACTGGTTTCTAGATTCTGCTTTAGAGCCTTCTTTCCATTATCAAAAGTCTTCTGATCCTCTGGCAGTGTAGTCAGTAGTTCATTCATGGCCTCTATCCCTTCTTTCATCTTATCAGACTGAGTACCTATATACGCTAGTACTACATTATTTTCTCCAAGCTTACTTGCTTCGGCGTAGAAACCATAAGTAGAATAAGCTAAAGCCTTTGCTTCCCTTATCTCCTGAAAAACAATACTACTCATCCCTCCACCAAAGTATTCATTGAACATATCTATGTCTGCAGACTCATTAATATCTAGTTTAGCAGATTTTTTTAACCACATCACCTCAGCTTGTACCATCTCATAATGAGCTATAAACACTGATTTACCGTCCGTTTCTCTCATTTCAAACTCCTTGAGTGGCGGTGTAGGCAGATATTCACTCGGGATAGTATGTACTGCACTTAATTTTGCATCTAGTTTCGAAAGTTCTAAAGGACCGCTATACCAAATCTTATGCTTGTAGTTGCTCAGATTATGAATATACAGAGTCAGTTCTTCTCCACTTATCTCTGATAACTCTTTTTCACTTAGAAAATAGGTCGAAGGATTTTCCTCTCCGTACAGAGCGTAGTTTCTTAATCTCCCCATAATAGCACCCTTGTTTAGTTTAGCATCATTTCTAGATTTCAGTTTCTGAGCTACCATTTGCTTTAGTTTATCTTCATCTGCTACTGCATTTTGGAGCAGATGCTCAAAGAGTTTCACAGCCTCATCAAATTCACTTGCTAATCCATTGAGATACACATAACTCTGCTCACCGCCGGTAGATACTCCGTAATTACACGCTAGTTTATAAAATTCTGTGCTTATTTGATCCGCAGTATATTCATTAGTACCTAGATACTCGAGATACTCTACAGCAAGAGCAAGTTTTTGATCATGTCTAGATCCTATATCTAATACATAGTACATAGAAAATAACTGGTCATCGCCCTTCTTTACTTTCCATACTGGTATTTTTCCTTTTATGTGTCCAAAAGCTATCTCCTCTTGATAATCTAATATCTGCGGAGCTATAGGTTGCGTTTTTCTTCCTAGTATATCTGACACAAAAGGGGATATTTTCCCTCTATTCACTTCTACTTTCGTGATTTCAGGCTTGTCTACTTTTAATACTTCTTCTTTTTCTCCTTGTCGCTTATACACTACTACGTGTCCTTCTGTATAGTATTTATTTGCAAAGCTGAGTACATCTTCCTTAGAGTATGTAAGCATATGATCCAGCTTATCTAGCTCTGCTGACCAAGAGTTATTCATCACAAAGGCGTCCATAAGGGAGTATGCCGTAGCTCTGTAGGAGTCGTACTCCTTTATTTTACTGACCTTTTGATTAAGCACTATACTTTTCACTAGCTCCATATCAAACTCACCGTCTTTGAGCATTTGTATCTGCTCGTAAAACAAGGCTTGCAGTTCTTCTAAACTCTGACCCTCTAATGGACTGCCTGCAAAGTAGTGTAACCCTCTCTCCTTGAGCATCATAGTAGAACTATAGGCTTGAATACACTTTTGTGCCTTCACCATGTTTAAATCTATTAGTCCAGCACTAGAGTTAGCAAGTATGAGATCTACCAAATTTACTAAATCAGCATCCTTATCCATAGCATTTGGCACTCTATAGCCCATCATGAGTGATTCCTGACTCGGTCCTACTACATCCATTACTACTTTTTCTTTCAGATCTTGCTCTGCATCAAAGGTTAGCTTAGGAACTTTTTTAGCTTTCATATAGCTGAACTTCTTTTTTACCTCTAAGAAAGTACTCGCCATCTCTATATCACCCACCATTATTACCGCCATATTATTAGGCACATAAAAGGTCTTGTAGTAGTCTCTAATCTTGACTAGGCTAGGATTTTTTAAATGCTCTATGGTTCCTATGGTAGTCTGTCTGCCGTAGTTATGATTTGGGAAGGATGAAGCTAGAAGCTTTTCATACACTTGTCTTCCATCATTATCTAAGGTTCTATTCTTCTCCTCATACACAGCCTCTAGCTCAGTATGAAAAAGTCGAAGGATCGGATTTCTGAATCGTTCTGCCTCTATATCTATCCAGGTGCTTACCTGATTACTTGGCACATCATTAACATATACGGTCCGCTCAAAACTCGTAAAAGCATTTGTGCCCTGAGCACCGATGCCTTGTAGCATCTTATCGTACTCATTAGCTATAGCATACTTAGCAGCCTCTCCACTTACTCTATCTATCTCTTTATATATCTCGGAGCGTTTTGCTTCGTCTTTAGTTTGGTTATACTTCTCATATAAAGCATCTATTTGGTCTAGATATACCTTTTCTTTTTTAAAGTCTAAGCTACCGTACTTATCTGTTCCTTTGAAAAGCATATGCTCTAGATAGTGAGCTAATCCAGTGTTCTCTGCCGGATCACTACTGCTACCTGCCTTGGTAGCTATGAGCGTTTGCACTCGTGGCTTCGCACTATTTTCTGCTAGTATGACTGTAAGTCCATTACTCAGTGTGTACCAGCGTGAGTTGCTAGGATCATTAGTGTAAGTAGTATACTCATTTCCATTTTTGTCTTCCTTGATTTCAGCCTTCTGAGCAAAAAGAGTTACCGATACAAGTGCCAATAAGGCGATAAAAGATATTCTAAGGTTCATAATTATAATGGGTGCAAGATAAGTTTAGAATTTTCAAAACGTAATCCCCTCCATAGATTGTATTCCTTGTTTATCGAAAGTACACTTCTCCTCAACTGTTATCTAATTGTAGAGTATTTTATGTTTTCACTCCGTCAAAAATCATACTTTTGCAGTAACATAAAGCTATGTCAGAATACAAACTAATCATGCCTAAAATGGGCGAAAGTATTGCGGAAGCAACTATAATCACTTGGCTCAAAAACGAGGGTGACTCTATAGATGTAGACGAGGCAGTACTAGAAATAGCTACTGATAAGGTAGATAGCGAGGTGCCTAGTATGGAAGCTGGCATTTTAGTAAAGAAGCTTTATAACGAAGGAGATTTAGTAGCCGTAGGAGAAACCATAGCTATACTAAGTGCTAGCGGAAATGCTGATGTAGCAGAATCCGTTTCCGCCGAGGTTCAAAAAACTCCTGAAACTGATATACCAGCTGTAGCCGCAATAGAAAATAGCGTAACTCAAGCTCAAGAAGTAGCTGCACCAATACTTAGTACTAGTGATGCTAATAGATTTTACTCTCCACTTGTGATGAATATCGCCCGTACAGAAGAAGTCTCTATGCAGCAGCTTGAGACTATACCGGGTACAGGACAAGATGGAAGAGTTACTAAAAGAGATATTTTAGCTTTCGTGAAAAACGGTGGCAATAGTGCACCTACATTAAATATTACTCCAGAGCCTTCTTCTAAAGAGCGTGTTTCTCCTTCTAAAACCGAAGAAGCTAAAACTGCTAGCCGTACAGCTCCGGCAGTTACCCTAAATCCTGGTGACGAAATCATAGAAATGGACCGTATGCGTAAGCTTATTGCGGATCATATGGTGATGAGTAAGCATACCTCTCCGCACGTTACTTCTTTTGTAGAAGCAGATGTGACCAATCTAGTAAACTGGAGAAATAAGATAAAAGGTGGTTTCAAAGAGAGAGAAGGTGAAAACTTTACCTTCACTCCTATTTTTATAGAAGCTATCACAAAGGCTATCAAGGATTTCCCGATGATAAATATATCAGTAAGCGGAAACAACATCATAAAGCATAAAAACATTAATGTAGGGATGGCAGCGGCTCTTCCTAGTGGAAATCTTATAGTTCCCGTGATAAAAAATGCAGACTTTATGAATCTTACAGGTCTTGCTAAGACTGTAAATGACTTAGCCAACAGAGCTAGAAATAACAAACTAAAGCCAGATGAAATACAAGGTGGTACTTACACGGTAACTAACGTAGGTACATTTGGAAATATCCTGGGTACTCCTATCATAAACCAACCACAAGTTGCTATTATGGCAATGGGTGCTATCGTGAAAAAGCCTGCAGTAATAGAAACAGAGCACGGTGACCTAATCGGTATCAGACATAAAATGTTCCTATCTCACTCATACGATCACAGAGTAGTAGATGGAGCTCTGGGAGGTATGTTCGTACGCCGAGTGGCTGACTATCTTGAGCAATGGGATGAAAATAGAGAAGTTTAGACTTGAAGCAAACAGTGAATTATCAGTAGTTTTTTGCTGATTTATTGCACCAATCTAAACACTAAACTAAAATTTTAAAACTCAATACTAAAAATAATGAAAAGCGTTATACTCATTCCTTGTAGACTAGGATCTACCCGTTTCCCAAATAAACCTTTGGCCAATATTCTTGGTAAGCCTATGATACAGTGGGTGTACGAAGCTGCTGAAGAAAGTGACGCTACAGATGTGTTTATAATCACAGATAGTCAAGAGATTATCAATGCTGTAGAAGCTTTTGATGGACAAGCAATACTTACTTCAGACGAACCACAAAACGGTACTGAAAGATGTGAGGAGGCAATGGAGATACTAATCTCTGACGGTACAGAGTATGATGTAATCATCAATATACAAGGCGATGAGCCACTTATCTCAGCTGGTGATATCAATAGAATGCTGGACCTCTTCGAAGAGGAAGACGTAGATGTACTCACTTTAATACAACCTATAAATAATGAGGCAGATTATAGGAATACAAATGTAGTAAAGGCAGTGCCTACTTCTTTTGATGAAGGGTTTTGCGATGTGTGCTACTTTAGTAGAACTCCTATACCTTTTATGGATGAGTTTAGACCTGAGGTTGCATTTAAGCATATCGGTATCTATGGATTTACAGCTACTGCATTTGAAGAGATTAAGAACTTAGACGCATCATTACTAGAAGAAGTAGAACGACTAGAGCAGCTTCGCTGGGTACAAAACCATATCGTGGTATCAGCCATGGTCACAGAGAATGTGCTAATAGGTGTAGATACACCAGAAGATTTAGCGGCTGTTGAAAACATATTGAAATCCAAAATTTAGGGTTTAACAATTTACATCAACCTTTCACCTACCTTTGATGACCGTACACAGACGGAGAGTATTTTGCTAATTCGTAGCAGCTTTTTCCTTTTTTGGACATCTAAAAAATAAAAATTTATGGACACAAAATACGTATTCGTCACTGGTGGGGTTACATCCTCATTAGGTAAAGGTATTATTTCTGCATCGCTTGCTAAGCTATTGCAAAAACGTGGTTACAGAGTGACCATTCAAAAATTTGATCCCTACCTAAACGTAGATCCAGGCACTATGAATCCGTATGAGCATGGTGAGTGTTATGTAACTGATGATGGAGCTGAGACGGATCTAGACCTCGGACACTATGAGCGTTTCTTGAACGTACCTACTTCACAAGCTAATAATGTAACCACAGGCAGAGTATACAGTACCGTAATAAACAATGAGCGAGAAGGGAAATACTTAGGTAAAACAGTTCAAATAATACCGCACGTTACTGATGAGATACAACGTAGAATGAAAATTCTAGGTGATAGCGGAGATTACGATATCGTAATCACAGAGCTTGGTGGAACCGTAGGTGATATAGAGTCCCTACCCTACGTAGAGTCTGTAAGACAACTAAAAAGAAAACTAGGTAGCGATGACTGTGCAGTAATACATCTCACGCTAGTGCCTTACCTAGCAGCTGCTGGTGAGCTCAAGACTAAACCTACTCAACACTCTGTACAAAAACTTCTGGAAGCAGGTGTGCAGCCAGACATATTGGTTTGTAGAACGGAGCATAAACTAAGCAAAGAGGTAAGAAATAAGATTGCACTTTTCTGTAATGTGAATCTAAATGCAGTTATAGAAAGTATAGATGTAAAAACTATCTATGATGTGCCCTTAATGATGGAGAAAGAAAAACTAGATAAAGTAGTTTTGGCAAAGCTGAGACTACCTACTAGTACAGAAGCAGATTTAGATAGTTGGAAAAATTTTCTTTTCAAACTGAAGCATCCTAAAAATGAAGTAAACATAGGCTTAGTAGGAAAGTATGTAGAGCTTCCTGATGCGTATAAATCTATTATAGAGGCATTTATACATGCAGGAGCTGTAAATGAATGCAAGGTAAATCTTAGCCTAATTTCCTCAGAGAACATAAACAAAGAAAACGTAGCTGATAAAATAAAAGACTTAGATGGTATACTTGTGGCTCCTGGCTTTGGTGATAGAGGTATAGAAGGGAAAATAAATACTATCCAATACATAAGAGAAAACGAGATTCCGTTTTTTGGTATTTGTCTCGGTATGCAGTGTGCAGTCATAGAGTATGCTCGCAATGTGCTAGGGCTTAAAGACGCTCATAGTAGCGAAATGAACAGCACTAAAAATGCAGTGATAGACCTAATGGAAAGCCAGAAAAAGGTGAGCCAAAAAGGTGGCACTATGAGACTAGGTGCATATAAATGTAAACTAGAGAAAGGCTCTAAGTCTTACACAGCATATGGCAAATCACTTATTTCTGAGCGACACCGTCATCGCTATGAGTTCAATGGTAAGTACCTGAAAGATTTTGAAAAAGAAGGAATGAAAGCCGTGGGTATAAACCCTGATAATGATTTGGTAGAGGTAGTAGAAATACCTACACATCCATGGTTTGTCGGTGTACAGTACCACCCAGAACTAAAAAGTACAGTAGATGCCCCTCACCCACTATTCGTGCGGTTTGTGAAGGCAGCTCTAGAGAAAAAGGAGGCCTAATAATCAAAACATAGAAAATATGAATAGTAAAGTAACACTAGTAATTCGCATCTTATTAGGTGCATTTATGGTATTCTCAGGTAGTGGTAAGCTAATAGGAGGAGGTACCGGTATGACAGGAGAAATGGGGCAATTAATGGAAACCTTAGGTTCCAGTTACCTAATGGTCATAGGTGGTTTTGAGGTAGTCTGTGGTTTACTTTTAACTTTTGGTAAGATGATACCCTTAGCACTTACCATTATCACAGCTATTATGTTCAATGCCGTTTTGTTTCATATACTCAAAAATGATGCAAGCCAGTCTGCAGGAGCAGCTGTAGGTCTTATACTAGCTCTTGTACTGATATTCTTAGGATACAAAAACAGGTTTAAAGAGTATTTGAGGTTTTAAGAGAAACCTTAACAAAATAAGGAACTAGTTTTTTTGTAAGAATGGGGGGTGGTAGGATTAATAACCTGGTCCTCGTGTTAGAGATCCTCAATTATTTAAATGTACTCTTAGCATTCAGCTACTTTTCGTTCAGACTTAGTTCAATTTTCGGGGTGGCAGTCCCGATAGTTATCGGGACGAACCTATGACCTTCTCTACTGAACAGTCGGGACGTGATTTCTTCTCACCCACTTTTTGGGCACAAAAAACCCAGCACATCATGTGCTGGTTTAATAATTATCGGGTTGGCAAGATTACTATCGTGATCCTGTTATTGGGGGGGGGTGCTCAACTATTCGAAAGTATTAACAGCTTTCAGCTGCTCCCTTTTTTTTATGCCCAATGAAATTTCAAGCAAGCTTGATTTTTGGGCACAAAAAAAAGCCTAAACTTTAGTTCAGACTTTCTTTAGTTTGTCGGGGTGGCAGGATTCGAACCTACGACCTCCTGCTCCCAAAGCAGGCGCGATACCGGGCTACGCTACACCCCGAGGTGTATAAGTGCAATATATAGTTTGGGAATAAACTGCACATGCAATCTCGGAAATTTGACTCTCCGATAATGCCTGTGGTCTCACCAGGACTCGAACCTGGAACCTACGGTTTAGAAAACCGTTGCTCTATCCGGTTGAGCTATGAAACCAATAAAAGGTATTAAAGAACATAATTCTTATTTTCTTTTCTGTGGCGGAGAGACAGGGATTCGAACCCTGGGTACCCTTTTGAGGTACGCTTATTTAGCAAACAAGTCCTTTCGGCCACTCAGGCATCTCTCCGTTAAAAGGAGTGCAAAGATAATCTTATTTTGTACTTCGAAAACGTTTTGCAACTAAATTTTGTATTTTTCTTAACTTTTTTTTCTTTGGTTATAAACTCGCCATTTTATTCACGCTATATATACTTTATGAAAATTTATATTTAACCTTGAACCATAATGGCAGGTAAAGAGAATACCAACTATATCTTTCGAAATATGAAAGTTTATAGCTCGACTGAATGGTTGGCTGATAACAAGAAGAAGTACCGCAGTGTCTTTGATAAATTTGACAGTTCCTATGTATATAAAGAGTTTTTGTTTTTTAATCTACACTTTAAGAAGAAAGATTGGGACCTGAAAATGGAAATAGTATGCAGAGATCAAATTAAAAATGAGATATGTAGACTAAACTGCGACAGAACAGTATCTAAAAATAGTAATCTTCTTTTTGCACGCGAAGGTTGGGGAACTCATAACATAGGTAGCTACTGGCAAATAGGGACTTACACATGGAGTGCAGAGATAGATGGCAAGTAATAACTAACTATGATAGTAATAGATTTAGCCATTGAACACTTAATAATCTTAGGTGCTGCGGCTTTTAGCTGCATACTATTGATTATCTATTATGTAGTTTATTTCACTCATTTTTCTAAACTATTGAGTAGCAAAGACCTTAGTGCTACTATTCCAGTTTCTGTAATAGTAGCTGCTAGAAATGAGTTGAAAAATTTGGAAAAGAATATTCCTTTAATTCTAAACCAAGACCACCCAAATTTTGAACTCATAATAATAAATGATGGCAGTTTTGATGGTACCAAGGACTATCTGAAACAACTAGCCCTAGATGATACACGGGTAAAAGTAGTGACTCTAGAGTTGAATGAACGTTTTCAAAAGGGTAAAAAATTCGCACTCACTATGGGGATAAAAGCTGCTACTCATGAGCACTTACTCTTTACAGACGCAGATTGCCAACCAAATAATAATCAATGGATTAAAGCAATGACCTCTTCTTTTGAGCAAAAGAGCATTGTACTAGGATACTCCCCTTTGCTAGTGAAAAATAACATACTAGGTTCGCTAATCAGTTACGAAACTTTCCATACAGGCTTGCAGTATATAGGCTACGCCAAAAAGGGGACACCGTACATGGGTGTTGGTAGAAACCTTGCATATACTAAGGCTACATTCTTTGCTAACAAAGGATTTGCAAGCCATCAGCATATTATGTCTGGAGATGACGATCTATTTGTACAGGAAGTCGCAACTAAGAATAATACCGCTGTATGCATAGATCCTGACAGTTTTACCCTATCTCAAGGAGAACCGAGTTGGTCTAAGTGGAGAAATCAAAAAAGAAGACATATCTCCACTTGCAGTGAGTACAAAGGAAAGTTCAAACGCTTATTAGGTTTCTATTCCCTAGCTCAAATAGTACTTTACCTTGCTGTTATTTTGTTTTGTATTGTCTCACCTCATTTATGGTATGTAGCTGTAGCTATACTTACTCTAAAGTGGATTATACAATGGCTTATAATTTGGAAGCCAAGCCAACTACTAAACGCTAAAAAAGTAGGCTATGTCCTACCCTATTACGACATTCTATACACCATCTATTTAATGCTCTTTGGCATTTTTAATCTATTTAAAAGACCTAAAACTTGGAAATAATCATCAAATACTTTACGGATATACCAAAAGATCAAGCTGATTTATTGGCAAATCTTCTTCCGCTCTACGAGGAATGGAATAGTAAAATAAACGTTATAAGCAGAAAAGATATGGATCAGTTTTACTGTAACCATGTGCTTCATTCACTATCTATAGCACGCATAGCATCGTTTACCGAAAACGATACAGTACTAGACATAGGAACTGGTGGTGGATTCCCAGGTATTCCATTGGCTATTTTATTTCCTAAGACACAGTTTACTTTAGTAGATTCTATTTTAAAGAAAACTAAGGTAGTAGTAGGTGTAATGGAAGCTCTGGGATTAGAAAATGTGACTGTAGTCAATGATAGATTCGAAAACATACAAACGCCTTATAGCTATATTCTATCTAGAGCTGTAGCTCCTGCTCTTAAACTAGTAACTATGACCAAACAGGCAATGACTGCTGACACTAAGCATATCTTTATAAAAGGAGGTGATTTAGGAGAAGAAAAAAGGGAGCTGCTGGCAAAGTATAAATCTCTTCGGTGGAATGAAGTAGAACTAAAGGATCATTTTGATGAAGAGTTTTTCGAAACTAAGAAGCTAGTAACGCTAAGTAACACACTATCTAAGTAAATTTATAGTCCCTGTTTTTTGGAAGACTTTATTCTCAAAATCTGAGTATCTTATTACGTAAATGTAGGTTCCCATCTGAATATCCTTATCTCTATATATCGGGATCCACTTCTCGTCTATATCATCAGACTCATATAGTTTCTCTCCCCATCTATTGAATATTTGGATATTAAACTCGTTTATAGCGACACCTTTTACTCCAAAACCATCGTTTAAATTATCTCCATTGGCAGTAAAGGCATTGGGCACGTATACCTCAGGTGAATAGTAAAAACAAATTTCGTTACTCCACGAAGTAGTTAATTCTCCATCTAGTTCTAAAGCTCTTACTCTAAAACACTTGCGGTATTGGTCTGGGTTATTGACTACCAATACAGACCTTCCTGGTATTACACCCGCCTCTTTTAAACTGTATGGATTCCTGTTATCATTTCCATATACTGTGTAATCCAAGACTCCATTATCCCAACCTAAATAATTAGAAAAGTTGAGTAATGAATTAAAATCTTCATCTTGAATACCCTTAAGTAAAATGTTAGTATGCACTTCAGAAATAATCTGTGTACCACATTTATTCACTGCAGATACACGGTATTCAAATGCTATAACATCCGTATTTAAAGGGGTTTCAGTAAACTCAAATACATTACCATCTACGGTTCCCACATTTTGCCATGCACCGGCTGTTCCCGCTTCTCTTTTCTGTATATCAAAGCTATTGGTAGCTGCAGGCACTTCTAACTGCCAATTGATAATCATACGATCATCTGGAGTTCCTACACTCACAAATCTGAGGTCAATGGCTAGTCTGTCTATTTCTACTCTGAGAGTTTGAGCATCGCCCAAGCATCCTTTATCTGAGGTTTCTAGCACGCTAACTCTTCCAAATGGTTGTGTAACATCCCAATCTACAGTAATAGATGAAGTGCCATTTCCAGTAAAATTAATCTCTCCTATTACATTCCAATCGTAAGTAGACGTAGGGAAACCAACCACACTATATATTTGACTATCTGGATCTTCAGGGCAAATAATAGCAGGACCAGAAATAGGTGTAGTAGTAGGCTTTGGGTTTACCAAAACTAAAGTATCTACAACCAAACCCGTACATAAAAACTGGCTTGTTTCTGTAACTGCTAGGGTAAATGTACCTGCCAATTGCCAAAATACTTTAATCTCATTAGTACCTTGTCCTATGATATTTTGTGCATTCCCATTTATAGTCCATTCGTAGGTAGAATTAGCAAAACCAGCAATAGAATATATAAAGGTATCGCTAAGCTGACAGACCTCCATAGTTCCTATTATTTCACTAGCTGTAGGTATAGGATGGATAATGACATCAAGTCGCTGCGTATCACTTAAGCAAGCTCTTCCGTTTACAGCGTCATAGGCTCTTTGCACTACAGAAACTCTTGCGTTTCCTGCGGCACCCCAATCTACTCCTATGCTATGAGAACTATCTCCGCTAGCCTTTAATCCACCTTGGACAAACCAATCATAAATACTGCCATTAATATCTGTAACACTATACACTATATCCAGTTCAAACTCGCATATATCTACCGGCCCAGCAATAGGATTGTTTTGTAAGTCATACGTTTTATTGACACCTAAAGAAACAATAGGGCTCACGCAACCGTGTCTATTGGTTTCTGTTACGGATACTTGACCAAGACCTTCGTCTCCCCAAGTTATTGTAATATCAGAGGTAAATCCTCCGCTGGTTTGCACTCCTCCTATCACACCCCAAGTGTACACAGAACCAGTCTCTGAACTTGAACTATACGCGACGTCTACTGCATTAGGACAGATACTTACGGGCCCTATAATAGTAGGTAGTGGCTCACTTACATGTACCAATAATTCTGCGGTATCACTTGTACATCCGAAAGAATTGGTAGCGGATACGCGTACACTAAAATCTGGAGTACCATACGACAAAAGCTCAATAAGATTCCGATTTCGAACACCAATAGTTGCATTAATTGTCTCCCAATTGAAAGTAAAAGAAGGATTGTCTATAACAGAGTATTGTAGCCCAGCTTCATTTAAACAAACAGTATCTTTACCCGAAATTACAGGTATTAGCGGGCTCTCTATTATATTTACATTCAGGCTAAGCCAGTCGCCTATACAACCAGCTTTACTAACTTCTCGCACTCTTACTATGCCAGTTACTGTGCCAGACCAATCTATGGTGACTTGTGCTCCAGTATCACTTCCTACAATTATCCCCTGGCTAATATCCCACTCAAATGTAGATTCGTTTCCACCATCCGTTAATTCATAATCATACTCATTGAACCTACACACAGATATTGGGCCAATCAAGTTGCTAGCTCCTACGAAAGGTGTGACTCTTATCTCAACATCTAGATTGT
>Ga0115006_10000176_pt1 | contig 32569 bp, 18 predicted proteins | sample ArcOceMetagenome_3_FD_88943 | JGI IMG/M metagenome (GOLD analysis project Ga0115006, IMG submission 88943) | Marine eukaryotic phytoplankton communities from Arctic Ocean - Arctic Ocean- Svalbard ARC20M Metagenome | ecosystem: Environmental > Aquatic > Marine > Oceanic | place: Arctic Ocean...
GATCGCACCATATTAGGCACGCACGGGCCAATACACAAGACAGGCACAGGCATAGGCACAGGCACAGGCACAGGCACAGGCACAGGCACAGGCACAGGCACAGGCACAGGCACAGGCACAGGCACACACCGACGCAAATGCACGCATGTCGCATCTAGCGTCAATACATAAGCCCAGACACAGTACACACCCACTCCCACTCCCACACCCACACCCACACCCACTCCCACTCCCCCCACACCCACACCCACACACATGCTCTTACATGAGCGCCAGAGCGTCCCGATCAATGTCGGCCATGCCACCCATCACCCCAAGGTCTTCCCACTTGAGCCATTTGGGCAGCACCACCTCACCGTTTTCATCCACGCGCGGGTAGAGCTCATCGACAGGGAGGGCATCGGCGTTCTCCGCACCGTAGTGCGCTGCAATCTTGCGCAGGGTCATGGCTGCGTGCTCGCGCATGGCCTGGAGATCTGGCGCGTTCTGCCCCCCCAGTGCTGCTCCATCTGGCGCATTCTGCCCACCCATTTTTGCTCCGTCTGGCGCGTTCTGCACTCGCAGTGTCGGATGCAGCGCGCTGTGAGCCTCCGCAGCTGGCGCGGCGCCGGGGGAGAAAGGGCGAGGCTGTGCCCGGATTTCTGTGCCGGCGGGCGAGGAGTGAGGTGGGTGCAGAAGGCAAGCTCCAGCCCAGGTGACCACAGAGGGGCGCGACAGCCAAATGGTATTTGGGCGTGCGAGCTGACGCTGCTCCTGCAGGCCCGCGGCCTCAGAATCGAGCGGCGGGTTGGTGTAGCGCACCCCGCCAAGACTGACGTGCTCTGGTAGCTCGCACTGGGCCATCAGCCTGCCCAGAGACATGTGAGAACAAAGCCTCATTGGGCGAGAAGAAGAATAGTTGCGCACGAGCGGCGCAAGGTGAGGCGGGGGGCGGTGGGGGGGATGTTGTGGGCGCTTACTCATCCCACGTGAGTCCATATGCTTCGACGGGGCCCTGCGGGCGATTGAGCAGCGTGCCGGGCGTCGACATAATGGGAGGGTCTGCGGCCACTGTCTGCATGGGCCGCTGTTTGCAGTCGGCTCTGAGGGAGGTTTCGAGCAAAAAGTCGCGCAGCAGCCTGATGTCAACTGCGCTCCAATCTTGCTCGTGCCAGCACTGCTGCGGTCTCGAGGGGGGGGGCGTCGGCGCCACCTCCTCCAACGACCTGTCATCCCACACGTCGTGATCCGGCGGCAGTGTGCTGTCCTCCAATATCCATCGCCGCAACTTGAGCCGATCGCCAAGGGCGTCGCCGGACGGGCCATCGCCGGCCGGGGCGCCAGGCCCTTGGGGCGGCACGACGTCGGCCTCGCTGCCCGCCTGCGCCGCCTGGCCGGCAGGCATTGCCGCGCGGAACATGGCAGGGTCGGGAAATATGTCATACAGAGGATTGTAGAACGGGATGTTGGCCATGCCCTCGGTTCCAAACACCGTCCAGCAGTCCTTGCGCACGTCCTCTCCCGGCTGAGAGTAGAGCCACAGGAGGCCGTCCACGCGCAGCCCCTCCGCAGGATCACTTCCCGTGTCGTTGAGGATCTGGCGCCACACATCGGGGGTCACCTTCTCCTCGTTGTCGGCTTGGTAGGCCCTCGGCTCGGTCGCCGCAAGCAGCGCTTCCAGGTCCTCCCGCTGCATACAGCCGTCGCCGTCCGCGTCAAACTTGGCGTGCAAAGCGCGCGCCAGATGTAGCGACGCGCCGCCCATGTCCGCGATCATCGCGGCCCCGCGCGCCACGTGCGCCTTGACAAAGTTGCGGCCCTGCTCCTCCCAGTCCGGCGTGAGCAGCGCATCGCGGTCCGTGCCAAGCGCGTCCGCAGTGCCGATGCTCTGGAAGAGGCGCTGCGGGGCCAGCGAGTCGAGGTGGTGGTTGGACGTGATGTCGGGAGGCACGTTGGGCGGGTCACCGCAGCTCGCCCCGAGCCGCTCGCGCAGGAGCAGCGACTCGCTCACGCGCCCAAGGCCGTGCGCCTCCGAGAACTGCCCGTCAAACACGCCGCCGCCGCCGCGCAGCCAGAGGCGTGCGGGGGGGGTGCCGGAGTGCGGACGGACTCGGTCCGGCACCCCGGGGGCCAACTGCGTCATTATCACCAGCAGCACGGCCATCCGGGGCCCCCACAGCGCATGGACATGGACGTCCATGTCCATGTGCGGACTTCCACGAACCTCTCGAGATTTCAGCCTTTTGGCATGCCTTTTGGCATGGCGCAGAAGAGGGCGCCGTGTGGAGGCCCGGCGGGGGCGCGCTGCGCAGAGGACGGGAGCGCCGCACGCACATGGTGGCGTCAATGCGCAATGGCGGCGCCGGGCCCCGCGCTGGCTGCCGCACGCGCGCCCGCCGGGCCCGAAGCACCTCGATGTCGCGTCGTCGCTGCTCCCTGCGCCGCAGAGGACGCGCGCGGGGGCGGCACCGCGGCCGGGGAGTGGCGGTGCACTTGCGACGGGCAGCGCACGAGGGAGCAAGAGGACGACGGGCGGCCACGACGAGCGGGCATGCCGCGGGCGCGGTGCACCTTGACCATTATTCTTTCCCTCCTCGCCGCGTGTCTGGGCGCTGGCGCAGAGTTTGTTGGCGCGCCCGGGCCGCAGCCTCTGAGCGTAAACTTCCCTGACGGCGCAAGCAGGGTTATTATGGGACAAGTCAGCGTCCCTCAGGGCCCCTTGGTTGTGCTAGCCTTCACCGGCAGGTCTGTGCTCCCTCAGCCCCCGCTGGTCCGTGCGCATTTCCTCTGCCCGCTGCGCCGACCACCAGCAGTGTCTGACGCCAGGCTTCCTTGCCCCGTCTGCTGTCATAAAACGCTGTGTGCAGCCACCGAGGCCAGAAGCCGGTTCAGGAAGGCGATGCTGTCTCGATCATCGCAGGCGACAAAAACTGCCGGCTCCGTGAACACCTCGACCAAACGCCCCAGGGCGTCTCAAATATCCCGCTCGACGCGCAAAGGCGCGCAGTTTTCGATTTTTCCGAGATGGTCGCTGCAGCAGGGTACAAGCTGTGCGTGTGTCCGACATCGGGGGTGGTGGCAGAAGGTGACGGGCCCCATTGTCCCGACGATGTCGCCTTTGAAGAAGACATCCGAATTTCTGTGCAAAAATTGCTGCAGGGCCTCGACTTGAAGGGACTCATCTCAGGCACCTCGGTCAGAAAGACCTTTCTTGCTCGCAAACCGGCCTCGCGGCTGCGTTTCTGCTCGCGCGCCTCTTTCCATGGTTTTTTCTGGCGTCGCGAAATTCAAAATAACGGTCACTGGCAACTGAGTGTCTGTTGCTGATGACAGACACTTCCTGTTCAAGCATGTGGCCAAGCCTGTCCTGACACTCACACTCTCGACGACGCGCGATACCGGAGCAGTGAAAATGACCTTTCCAAAGTTTCGCTCGTGGCTACTGACAAGCGATGTGCCTTGCCCTCGGACAACCCTGAGGTCGCCGCGCCGAGAGCCTCTGGCCATTTGGTTGTGGAGTCACAACCATCCCGCCTCATTCTTGATTTTCACGTTCTCAGGTCGATTTCACCTGCTAATGCTTGTCTTGTGCACTCCATGGGATCCTCTCTATCTACATTAGAGTGTAAGAGGCGCAGGCCAAGACAGCCGAGGGCGATTCTGCAGTGTGCACGCCGCATGATTTGTACCCTTTTACTCTGAGTATTGCATTTCTGTACAGACTGGTGTGAGCTGAAGAATACCGGCACCCCTGGCGCTATTTCTTGTTTTTCCCTGGGCCCGAGAGGATGTATATACAATTTACTGCAGGCAAAATCTAATTGAATGAGTTGCCCACACTCATGTAACAGTGCCATGGAACCTGGAACATACAAGGTCTGTGTGAAGGCAGCAGATGCTACTGCATGGGCAGAGTCAGGCGCTTCAGTTACGACTCAGGATCGAGTTTCATCGCTATCCATTAATGGAATTTTAGAGGTGTTGGCCTCAATACCCATGCGAAAAGGTACAGGCCTCCACCAAGTCCTCCACGTGCCGTCCACTGGAAAAGTATACTGTGCGTGCAAGTTCGGATTCTCTAAAAACGTGAATTCTTTTCCATTCGCTTGTATCCTTTTTTTTAGCGATGGTTGTAGTTGGCAGTTGTCGACGGTGACTTACAAAATTGAGTATTCATTGTGAACAGGGGGCAAGGTTTCTATTTGCAAGAACCATGGATGCTCTGAAGTATTTGCGTCGCCTGCATCAGCTCCTCGCATGGTAAGTTTGTCAAGAACAGCCCTCTTCGTGCTCTTGCGTCGGACGTGCTTGTTGAGTTTGTGATTTGGTGACTGTTTCTGTGGCTTTGGCTCGTTCAGATTTCATTCATACCGCGGGAAGCGAGCTGTAAAGACACCAGCAAGGCAAACCCACAGAGGAGACCTGCAGGCTCGGATGTCAGGGTTTCAGGACATATCGCAGTCAGTGCAGCAGACGGGTCGCTGCCGCAGGAAGACATGGATTCGTGGCTTTCGAGCACTTTGCCAGGTGTGTACATTTGTTTGTGTGCCTTCGCGCTCGTTGGTATCTGACGCCCACCACCTCTGCTGTAATCTAATCGTGTCGCATGATCAGGCATTCGGCAGATGTGTTTGAAGGAAGATGATGCCCTTGGGTTTCATCCGACTGGCATTTTCCTTGCGCTGCAAGAGAACATCTTGGGCCTCGAAGTGAACGGATTGACGCCTAGAAAATGGTGTGTACACGATGATGCATTCATGAAAAACTGATCTTACAGTGCAGACTGATTGGATACTGAATTTGATTTGATGAATCATCATAGGTGGAAGGTTTCAGCTCCAAAGGCCTCTGGAGCGTTTCTGAAATACTATAGCTTACGGGAGGGAGCGCCTGGGGATTCCATCGCGCTGATTCGCACGGGCAATTTATGTTCCACACTCTGCAGAACAAGGTCAACGCACCGTTGCAGTTCGACCGCAAGCGAATTGGAAGTAGGCGTATCAGGATTTCTGAGCGCTCATGGAAGCGATAAAGTTTTTTCCAGCATCGAATGCATGAACACTGACCAAGCGTTTCAATTTGCGTGTCGAGAAGATGCGAGCCGCCGGATGGTCGACCTGGGTATTGCGCCCGCTGGCAACTTCAAAGTCTGCTATCGAAAACCAGCCATTTCGTCGTACTACACCGATTGGGCAGAATGGGAAGGCACAGGGCTGCAAGTTCACGTGCAGGACTCCGTGACAGGACTCAGCATCAATGGTGCAGGTGGCGAGCGCAATCCCGCGCAGGCGCAACGAGTTGTCATTCCCATGATGCGCTTCCATACCCTAGCGTATCTTGGATTACGAAGCGGAAAACTCAAGATGTTACGCGGAAATGACGACTGCACAGATTTTTCAGACGCTTCGACCGCTATGCCACTTGCGGTGAATCAGATCGAACATGCCGTGCCTGGGGTTGAAATGGTTGGGAGGCTAGTCGATGACTTCCTTTACGCTGGCATGGGCCAGTATCAGGTGTGCTTCATACAAAAGGGCAACAGTACCTTTCAGAGTACCGGTGTTGCCATCACAATTCAGAACTACACGGATGGTCTTGAGGTCAATGGTATACGACCAAACAGAGGTCTCCGCATCTCGATTCCCAGATCCAAAAGTTCACGGCTGAGATTCTTTCGGAGAGGCCTGGAGATGGAAGTTGGCGACAAAGTATCTTTTATTCGACTTGAGGACCATTGCTTTGATCCTTCTCATAATCCATCGAACGGGAATATTCATCAATCAGGGCACATGGTCGTAAAAACTCTACCACTGATTGGGAACTCGGTGTACAGAGTGCTCTCTGGCATTGATGCCGTCGCTGCGATGGGTGGAAATACGCAGGATATGCAAAATGCTATCAACATGTATAAGGTCATGCCCTGTCTTTTGCTTTTGACTTGTTGTTGCTCAGTTGTTGAGGTCCTAGTTTGGATACTTATTTCCCTTGCTTGCTGCTTTTCCTGTCATTGAGTTCGTTCAAATGTTCTCAAGTTCGTTTATCACATTCTGGCAGGTATGCTACAAAGGCGCGTCGTCCACAAGTGGGCCATTATGGGACACTATGTTTCAAGAAACTGGCTTGACAGTCAAAGTTCAGAACCTACTAAAATTTGCGATGATCAATGTGAGGGACCCACTTGGTGTGAAAGGGATGTGGGACTCATCGATAGATACAAGCAATCTGGGGGTAAGACTAACAGCACCCAAGGCCGACGGCATATTATTGCTTATTCCCTCGGAAGGCCTGATTTCATTTATCGCGGAAGAATCCGACTGCACATCAACAGGCGATGGCGCAGAGAATCCGATGACATTCATGGCCGAACAAATGTACGTTTCTACGAATCCTCAACCGTACGCAGCTGGAGCCTCAAATGCTTACTTTGCTCTGCAGTCATCAAACCTCGATAAGGTCATTGGAAAATTTGGCGTCATGAACGACAATATGTATCAAGTCTGTTTTTCTCCTGTGGGTATTGACCAGTTTTTTGCAACGGGAATCTCATTCCGTCTTCAAATAGCATTAACACAAGCAATCGTCAACGGAGTCAGACCAAATTTCGGTCTTCGTGTTGCTCTACCACAATCTCGAAAGAGTTTATTGAGTTTTGAGGGTGTTCCGACAAATCTTCCGCCAGAACACATGACGGTTATGAAGTCATATTCATTCATCAAAGTAGGCGGAGATTGCTTGTTGGAGTCTGATAACGGGGCGGCGCAAAGTAGTAATGTGTCAGGGCACATGCTTTCAGGTGCTGTGCATCCGTCCGACTTCGATGTTCCTGTTTTGGAGACGGACAGGATGCAGCAACAAGAACCTGGATTGTATCAAATTTGCTACCGATTGGACGAAACTAACGGTGTCCTTTTCTCTGACACTGGACTCACGATTGACGTGCAAGCCTCGCTTATGAGATTGCAAGTGAATTTTATCCCCAAGATCCGAAGTGTGATACCCAGAGTCGAGAACAACGAAATATTCTTTTGCACTGATGAAAATTGTACCAACTTGGAACTGGGCGGATCCAGTCCTTCGGCAACGCTTTCTTTCATCCTTCCTGATCAAGAGTGTGAGGACGTTGTGAATTCGAACTCCCCTGCTGCCACCACAGGACGTTCAGGTCACATCGAAACAGTGAATGGTCGATTGAGGTCGACTGGAAATGAAATTTTCGCGAGTCTGGATTCCTCTCTCTCCCCAGGCGGTACTCTTTATGTTGGAATATATCAGGTTTGCTACGGCGTCACTCAGAGCACAAGCAGCAATCCTATTTTCCTCAGTACTGGTCTGTCACTCGACGTTCAGGAGTACTTCACACAGTTGGTTGTGAGTGGAGCGACTCCCGGTTTTGGTTTGCGGGCTGCGATACCAAGAAGTCCAGGGATTACACTGGACATGGCTTTCGGAAGTCCAGAGTTCGGCGGTGTTTCTGATCAGGTATCCTTAATTCGTAACGCCCTGGAATGTGATGATCCCGAACACAACCCCGAACTTGCAGACGAGTTTTCTTCGGGTCATTTGAGTTCCAGCGGCGTGTCCAAGATTCTGGCAGGTACGCAGGGTGTAACAAGCCTCCAGAATGGAATCTATCAGGCGTGCTTCAAGGGAAGAGATGGCAAGTTCAAGACCACAGGCGTCTCCGTCACGCTGCAAACCTGGGCGTCAGGCTTCATAAGCTTGCCGGAGCGGCCACTATCACTGAGAACAACCGTAACCAAGAGTCAAGGGAATCGACTCAGGTTTTTTAGCGATGGAACTGGCCAACGCGAGCCCACCAGGGCTTCACTTATTCTGGGTTCAGGCTCATGTATAGAAGTGCATGAGCCTGACGGAAGTAATCGCAATGTAGTTGGGCCGGTGACTTCTGGGCATTTGCCAGTCACGGCATCTGACACATCTGAAGGTGAGTTCAACGTCCTCATTCCATCAGAGATCGAGCAAAGTGATGTTCTGGCCGAATTGATTTATCAGTTTTGTGTCGAGGTGCAAGGGGAGTGGAAATCTACAGGCCTGTCAGTGGTAGTTGAATGGAGTAGTGCAGATGATGCTCCAACTACCGACTTCGACTTCGTAACCTCCCAGGAAAGCTCTATTTTGGCGGGCTCCTCCAGTGCAGTACATGTGTTGATGAAGACGAAACACATCCTTCCTCCAGGCGGAATTCTCAGGGTTTCCGGGCTCGGTGGTTCGCAGACTAAGGATTCACCCTTTCTGGACGTCGAGGGAAACACAGTTGAAGAAGTGACGATGGAGATGGTATGTGCTGGCAATTGGTCTTGCGAAGTGACTACTGACACGGATTACGTCGAAACAGGAAAGATCCTTATGCAAGCAGATATGACGATTGAGGTTGTATGCACCGACCTGGATTCTGTATGCAAGCAATGTCGTGAAGGAACGACAGATTGTTCTGAGGGTATCAGGAGTGCCGCGATCTCGAACGCAGACACTCGACGTGATTTCACCTCAAGCATTTCACGAGGCCCTTGGAAAGGCTGCTTGAAAAAATGTCAGGAAACGAGACAAATTATCGCTGGGCATGACATTTTGGACATTGCCACAAAGAATGGCAAACCATTTACCATTACTCTCCAAACATCGAAAGAGACGAACTTCTATACATGTAAGCATAATGAGAGTCCGGTTTCTCTGAAAGCCTACGTTAAAATCAATATGCTCATCAGCAAGCTCTCGCAGCATTTGCTAATTGGGTCATTTTCGTCAAACAGCGGCAGGCTTGCGGTACCAAATGTTCCATTTGATAAAAATGAATATATTCACATTACAATCATTTTGATGAATTCAAATCGCGAAACTCGTCCTCGAATTCCTTCGGCATCTATTGTTGCAACACGATCTGATGGTATGGCTGTCAATAAGATGAATGCACTCATCCGACCGAAGTTCCGATTGGGCATTCTGATGGCTGATCAAAATCCCCAGTTTGTTTCTGCATCTCTTGAAATGAGCAACAAGTTCACGGGCGAAATCAATCGATTCTTGTTGCGTCTCAAGACAAACTTGCCTGCTGTCATCCCGAAAGAACTAGTGATTACAATTGCTGGCTTGGTGGGGTCAAATGAAGATGACAACGCACAGTTGCCATTGTTGGACCCCTCGTACGTTGAAATCAAGACATTTGATTGCGTTGGAGGCAAACACTGTCTCGTTGATGTCGATGCCAAACCAAGCACTAAGGGCGCTACCTTCCGAAGAGCTGCCCTTGACATCGACATATTGTGCTCGGACTTTGGTTCTTACCCCTCGAAGTACATTGAGTCGATCAGTGCTTGCTCGCAGATGGCAGGCCAAACAAGTTGTCCGCCACTGGAAAAGCTTGTACTTGATGAAAGGGATTACAGCCGTGGCCCCTGGCAGGAGTGCTCAGGATGCAGCACGTCGACGAGAAGAGTGATGAGAGGGTACGATCTGTCCAAAATCATCGACAACTTTGATACATTCCTGCTGAAAAGATTCGCACTTGAAGTTTATGCATCAAAAGACGTGAGCGATCTCAAGTGTCCGTACACTCCCGGATCTACAAGCGTTCTGGCTGTAAAAGCCATTCTGACGGTCCGTATTGAGTATTTCCGAGCTGCAGCACGGTGGACCAAATCCACAGGGACACTGACTGTGTCCGCATCAAACGCGCCTGATATTTCAAAATGTGGTTCGTCTGATCCACTTTCGTGTCTGCCGGATGTCGCATTTTCCTTCGAGCTTAAAAACCCAAATTATGCTACCTCTGGGCCTGTGAATCCTCAGGTGTCTGCGCGTGGAGGTGGACTAGTCTTTTCGCCTGTTACCTTACCAGCTACTTTTGAAATTGTCGGGCCTAAGACCCAGTTTGAGGTCACTGAGGCCTTCATCAAGGAATCAACCAGGATTAAGGGGAACATTTTTTCAACAGAAAAGCTGGGCTTGAACACCCTTACCCTCAGGATAAAGGTGGATAGGCCACTGCCTGCTGGGACTCTCATTACAGTGGGAGGTCTACAGGGAACTCAAACTCCTTCGAAACCGTGCAATTCTGTTGAAGAACCAACATGTGGCACCAATGATTGTATATACTCTTCGGCAAATCAAATGTGCCAGAATGGACTGCAGCTGAAAAATCATGCATTAGGATCAAGCATCGGTGCATCGTGGGATCAGGCCACTGGCACGTTACGTTTCATGGTCATGAAGAGCTTTGCGCAGATCGAAGAGCTTGAATTTAGTTTTCAGGTGTGGAATGCTGCCTCTATGCAGGCAGCGAAGGTTGCTACAGTCAGCGGTGCTGGTCTCGGGTTTGTGATTCGCTCGACGCCTGTGGAAGGTACAGTGCTATCAAGCGATCTCGATCAAGAGAGCACAAGATCTACTCAGCCCGTCGCTGAGTCTGCAATCATTGAAGAAAACAACAAAATTGAACTTGAGGCAAATCACTTGACTGCCACCATGAAATTTAATGTTCCGTTGGCAGCTGGGAGCGAGATTCGAATCACTGGGTTGGATCAAACTTACATGCCTCCCACAGAGGGCCAATCATGGTACGGTGACGCTTTACCCCTTGTTGAAATGCTCAATGTGAAAGCTCTTTCTGGTCACGAAATCGAAACGGTGGGCCAATATGCGAGTTCAAGAAACTATCACATGCCGTGGATATGTAAAAACGATGGTTGGGGAGTTGAACATGTGCGTTTCCACAAGGACGGAACCTCACCTTTGGAATGTCAATTTCAAAGGGAGGCTCCTGGTGCCGGGGGCATCTTGCCGTCGAATTGCGCCACTTTTTACCAAAAATCATGGTGCGTTACTCAGCGTGAATATTCATTGGTCACATTCCTGGATGAATGCATAAGGCCGCACGAGGATATTTCTTTTCGTGTCGCCATAAACAACGGACGCATCCCTACAGTAGCCCCTAGTGTTCCGCCGGCACTACATGTAGAGGGAGGAAGCGTCACGATATCTTCGTTATTTACACCGTCGAGTCTTTACCCCTCTCTCCAAAAAACGTGTAAAGGCTCCTTCTCATGCAAGGCATCTTTCGTTCAGGACGAGCGATTCTTGGATCAGCAACGTCGTTATTTGCCTGCGTTTGCGGTGTTGAGAAAAGCAACACTTTCCATCGATTTAGCGTGTTCGAGCTTCAGTGACCCTGCCCAATTTTTGCAGCGCATATCCATGTGTCCGGTGCCAGATTGTGCAACCTTGTTCGGGGCTGCATACGAATGGAATCAAGAGGAGAATGAGTGCTGCAGCTCCATCGCATGCATTACAACTGTATGTGCAGATCCCATTCCAATTCCGCCAGGCCAGGTCAAGGCATTCGAAGTAGGCCCCTGGCCGGGGTGCCAAGGAAATTGCTCAAACTTTCGGGTTGTCATGGACCAATATGACGTGATGCCCTTCGTGTGCGCAGGACAGGCCAAATGTTCAAAGCCAAAATCGTTCAGACTTTTCTTGTCTGCAACTGGAGCTGCAGACCAGTATGCGTGTTCCGGACAGGGTCCAAAATCCGTCTTTGTGTTTGCTAAGGTGTCGTTGCAGCTAGAGGTTTTCTTCGATGGCGCAGCATTCGCGTCAGAACCTGCACGACTTGACAACGTGAGGATAACTCAAACTACAGATACAAAGCAAGCATTGTCGAAGTTCACAGTAATAGTCGACTCCATGGTGACGTTCCCGATTAATTCTGTTGTCGTTATTACGGGTCTAACAGGTTCCATGACATCGGACAATGCAGATATTACTATTGCGCACCCAGCATGTAGCATTGGCTCCATGGTTGATGAAGACATCAGAGTGCCGTGCGCATATTCTTCAGATTGTGACCTTATCAGTTGGAATAGTAAGAAAGGCGAGCTACAGGTGAAGACTTTGCGAGCAATTGCCTCGGTTGGTGATAATCTACACTTTAGCTTTGTCCTCAGAAATCCGCGGGTCGAACGGAATCCGCGCATTCCAGAACTGACTGTCAAGCTCGGAGGATCCACCGGCATTTCTCTGACCAAACAATCTTCGACAGGGATAATGTCTTCGAGTGAAGAATCCAAGATTATCGAAGGAAACTTTGTCGAGAGTACGCAAGTTCGACTAGGCCTAAACCGAATTACTGTGAGCTTTCGAGTCAACTTTCATTTATTGCGTGGAAACAACGTGACAATTAATGGCCTGGTCAACTCCGAAACAGTCAGCACGGACGGAATGCCGATCAACATTGACAACTCATCTGTAATGGGTTGCTTCAAGCAGCAGGAGGGATCATTGCTCGTAAAACTGCCAAATTTTTATGCCCCCGGGGAGACAATTGTCTTGTCGTTTGAACTGCGGAATCCAAGACACCCACAGATCAATCGAAAAATCACGCTAGAGATGTCTTCTGCAAGTGGTTCAGAGGACGAACCAATTGTTCTGGAGCTCTCGAGCAATGGCTTCAAATCATCTGAGGTTTTGGGATTAAGTCAGGCCCTTTTGAAGCAGGATCATGCGATTGCAGATCAACTTAATCGTCTTGAATGTTTTTTTGCTGCGTCGATGGAGCTCCCGATGGGATCTACGATTATGCTTTCTGGGCTGATCGGCTCACAAACTGGAAGCAATATAGAATTTCCGATCAGCATCAGCATCGAAGATGGTTCTCGCACTACCGTTTCACAGAAATCAGCTCAATGGGATAGCAGTCGAGGAGTGCTATCTTTCGCGTTGCCATCCCGCTTACCAGTGGGAACTCTGTTCCGATTTTCTTTTCATCTGTTGAACCCAAAAATGAAAGGGCCTTCAAGGGCTGCTCGTCTCTCTGTAAATGATGAATCTGCGCATGTAGCCATGTGCGAAGTGGGCGATGTGCTTGATGCTTCTGACAGTGCTAGATTTATCATCGCTAAGATGGGCGAAAGCTCGCGAGAAACATCGGCCCAAAGCACCGTGACGATGATTTTGCAACTCAATATTGACTTGAAGCCGTCCATGCACGAAATCCAGGTTTCTGGCATGCTTCTCCCAAATGAGGAGAGTCTGACTGTTGATGCGAAAGATTTTGATGCCTCGATTCCGTCGGGAAGTCAAACTTTGGTATTGACGCCTAAAACTCATCTCTTTCACAACGAAAGTTACGTTTTCACGTGCATATTGACAAATTCGGGTCAAGGAACAGCAGCAAGGGTTGTAAGTGTTGCCCTTCACAATACTTTGACAGGCGTGAAGGAAATTGCCCCAACAGCTGTGGAGGGCTCCGTGCGGTCGTCATCTCTGACGGGAAACATTGTGTCTTTAACCATTAATGAAAGTACAAAAGCACAAGGTGCCATCAATCGTCTGAAAGTACAATTCGCGTTCGATTTCTACATGTCGTACGGAACGAGCATTACACTTACTGGTTTGACGGGAACTTTGACGAGTACAGCAACTTTGGAGCTCCATGGAGAGGACAGTCAGCTTTTTCGGGAGCCCTCTCAGTCAGCTCCCACGACAGGTACTTGGGAACAAGGAACAGGAACATTAAGTTTCAGTATTAAGCAGCGCACAATTATAGATGCAGCACGCGATATCGTCGTGGAATTCGACCTAGTCAACCCGGCCGCGGTGAGAGAAGAAAGTGTAATTAGCTTGGCAGTACCTGCGCATATTGCTGAGGCGAAAACCTTTGCGACTCGGGTGCTGGAAGCAAACCAAGCGCCATCATTTGTATCTGCGCTTGTTTCCGAGAATTCTCAAGTAGCTGGCACCTGGAACACAATCACGATTTCGTTTTCAGTGAATACAGAACTGCATGCGAATTCCCAAATAACCATCACGGGACTCGTCAATGCCACAATCCAACAGGGGTCGGTGAGCCCGGCGGCAGTGGCAGTCATGGACGATTTTTCAAACGGAGCGCTCATTGTGACTCTGGTGCAATTGGTGCCCGCAAGCAAAACTGAGACGTTTGGATTTATACTTCGCAATCCACAGGAAGTGAGAGCTGCCCGAGTTCTAAGTATAAGTGCACGCACCGTTGTTTCAGGCAGTACAATTCTTTTCGAAGAACGTCCGATGGAAGGCACGATTCTCTCAGGATCGGAGCCGCTGCGCTTCGTTTTGACAGAGATGAGCGAGACTACAAGGATTCAGGGTGACCGTAATACACTTTCCATTACACTGCGAGCGAACTGCCCCTTGGCATCGAATTCAGAAATCACAATTACAAATCTTCGTGGAACACAGACCGCAGACACCGGATGTGTGGTGGTCGAAGGATCACCCAAAATCAATAGATGTGGTGATTGGGAAAAGGATTCTGGGACTATGATCCTGACAGTAGGCTCCCTGCCCTTTGAATCTTTCGAAAATATTGAGTTCTCGTTTGAATTAACAAACTCCGCCACAGGTCAGGATGGCGTTGTGCCGAAAGTGTATGCAAGTAATGGTGTGCGGGCCACGGCTCTAGTTCCAGGGGCTGTCGAGTGGCACGACGGTGTGGAAATCTGGCGGGGTGACCAAGTGCCCGATACTGTTGTTGGTACTGTGCTGTCTGCATCTGATGCGCGCGTTTGGACTTCAGCGATCGTTGAGGAAACTGTCAAATTGACCAATTCTCCGAACTCGATATTCATCGAAATGAAGGCAAATACTGATCTCCCGGTTGGCTCGAAAATCACTATCAGCGGTTTGACGGGATCATCCGAACCAGATACTGCAAGGTTTCGGGTTGAGGGTAAGCATGGTTCAGATACAACGCTTGGAACATGGACGAAACTTTCAGGAGAACTATCGTTTGCTCTGAGCAGAAATATTCCACAAGATGAAGGGTTCTCCATCAAACTAACCTTGAGAAATGCTCCCGAACCGCAAACAGCTGTGAGACCTGTCCTTTCTCTGTCTTACTGTAATTTGGAGGCAGGTGGAACATGTTTTGAGGGTTGGAAAATCGCACCTCGCCGGACAGATGTGCGCAGCACAGGAGACATATGCTGTCTTTCGGCAGACGACAAGCCACGCTTCATCATAGCAACCGTTCGAGAAACAAGCAACGTGAAGGGTACTTTGAATGTTCTGCAATTCTGGTTCAAGACAAATGTTCCAATGACAACAGGAACTAAGTTGACAATATCTGGCCTTGCAGGAACTGAAAGTCCCGACGACAAATATTTGGTTCTGATGAATTCTACATATCTGTCAGCCAATTGGAGGAGGGCGGGATATCTCGAATTTGAAGTGCACGAGGAGATGTATTACTGCGATTGCATCGATGCGTGTGATCAGAACAGCATTTCTGTCAGCGTTCAACTCCGGAATCCGAAACAGGAGAAACCAAAACCTGCCATTGAAGTCAGCTTGAATCGTGAGGGTGTGTACAAGATCGAAAAAACGGCTGTAAGCGGCTCTGCATTACGTGCGCAGCTCGATAACAGCCTCTTTGCATCCGTGTCTGAAAGTTCGAAGGTTTCTGGCGAACTGAACAACATAACTATCCGCATGATCGTCGATTCAGATTTAGATATTTGCTTCGCTAAATGGCAAGATCAATCTGACGAGTGGATATCTCCTCACCAGACGCTAGCCTTGTATGCAGCAGGTCCTGACGATACTGTGGCTTCTTCTCTTGCAAAGCTTTTTGATGGTTTAGTAGATACAAGTGCATCGATTGCGCAAAATCATGGGGCTGGTCAGACAGCGGAGATATATTTCGATTTTAAGCAAGTTTTCCGACTGGAAGCGATCTCGGTGACAGGAACTATGCCGCGCTCTAGTGTGAAGACGTTGAAATTTCAGTTCGCAAACTCGCTCGATGCTCCCGACGTCGAATGGAAAACTGCTACTATGATGACGATTGGAACCGGGAATTCACCGAAAACATCGGCTCTTTTTGATTATTACTCACAATACTGGCGAATTCAACTCATTAACAACGATAATCCGATTCTCTTTCCCTCATCTACAACGCTGAGTGAGGTCAAATTTTATGGCTGCCCAGATTCTGAAACAACCACGATCAAGGTGTCAAATCTAACAAAGGCAACTCGTTCCGTTCAGCTTTACAATGTCAAAGCTGGACGTGGATCACTGAGATCGTATGGCACTCAAATCGGCGATGAGATTTCTGTCAAAGTGAAAAAAAGTATCCGTGCATTTGAGGATATTAGTTTCACGTTGGAATCATCGAATGCGCCCAGGGCACAGCCTGCAAAGCTTGCCAGCGTTTCAGTCGGTGCGAGCCTCTTTCAGATTCCACGCACGTTTGCGTACGGAAACATGCTGGCCTCCGACGAAGATGCTCTCTTCGTGACCAAAGAGATAACGGAGGACAACAATCTGCAGAGTGATTACAACACGCTTAAGGTCGTTCTCAGGGCCAATGTCGAATTGAAGCAAGGAAGACACATCCGGATTGCGTTTGGGAACGAGCACTTACAAAATAATTTGGACAGAAACAGAGCTGTTTCTGAAGGCGGCGCTTCGTGTCTATCGGGAAATGGCGACATGATTGAACACCCCTGCATAATGGATAATCGCATCCTCAGTAATTCAGCGTGGTATATTGGAACGGATTCGGAACCTTTGGGATACAAAGATCAGAAGCCTTCGTTCATCATGTTCTTAAAGGAGACAGTTCCCAAACTTGAGGAAATTCGATTGACAATGATAGTGAAAAATCCATCAAGAATGCAAGAGACTGGCCTCGTTCCAGAGATAATGGCAAGTGGAATCAAGCGAAGCCCCATGACAGGCTCCATCATGCGAGCAACACAGGCGGGTCCGTCATTTACTACCAGAATCGTTCATCATTCATCAGATATGCTGAGCGGAGAAAATACGATCACTATTAGCCTGAAGCCAGGCCCTGGGGCGACCCTGCCTGTCGGAACTACAATCTCAATCTGCGGGCTTCGTGGTACAGATAAAGATGCAGGCACGGCTGCGGCATTTCCAAAAGACAAGACATTTCTGAGTCGTTCAACAGGTGCTTCAGCGTCTGAATTTGGATTGGCATCGAACTACCAGCTCATAAAACGACCTCTCCTGCCGTATTACAGAACCGTTTCCGAGTACGAAGGTGAGTTGCAGGCTTGCATAGAGTTTAAGACAGAGGGAGGAGAATGGCAAGCGGGCAATATCGCATCCGTGTCATTTAGCTTCAAGAATCCGGGAATTCTTTTGGAGAGCTCCAACGTACCACAGCTAACTGTGGTGGCCAGCCAGAAAATTACTATTGCCCTCCCACTGTGTAAGGTGATGAATGCAATAGAAAACAACCTGTGCAGTGTACCATCAGATGCACTTTGGACAAGACGTAAACCGGGATTTCTGTCTTTAAGCTTGGGACAGAGTAACCGAGCAGTAAGCCAACCGAGCACGTTTACTGTCACACTTGTTCCGAACATAATAGTGGCAGCAGAATCGAAGTTGACAATCTCAGGGCTCCAAGGTTTGAGCGCCGATCTCATTGATATAAAGGATGTCCCAGACGGGAGCATGCCTATTGCACATCTTGTAACTGTCGGTTCATGGTCTCACTCGACTGGTGTATTGGAGTTAGAGGCAACCGGCCCATGGAATAGAGCGGATTTATCGGAGATTCAGTTTCAATTTACAGTCACCCTTCCTTCTTCAACCCGGGAGGATGCAAACGTTACGCTCTGTCCTACTTTTGCGGTGCCTGATACCGGATTGAAAGACATCTCCAGTGGTGCTGTTGCTCTTCCCAGCTCCAATTGTCAACTCCCGCTAGGGTATATGCACGCAGATGAGGATGTGCAGTTCCTGGTAAAAAGCATTTCGGAAAGTAGTGATGTTGAGAACCAAGACTCTATTATTGAAGTCGAATTGACTTCGAATTTCATCATGCTCCCTGGGACCACCTTGACGTTGACAGGTCTGACAGGATCCCAAACTGCAGATGACATGTCCTTGCCAATATTGTCATCCTACATTAGTGGGGACTCTATTAGTGAGAGCGCATTAGAGTGGCAGAAAAAAACTGGCATGTTGAAGGTGGAGCTCACAAAGAAGGTTCCGGTTAGGCCGGGGCGCTTCAAACTTTCTTTTGTGTTGCAGAATCCCAAAAAGGCCGAAAGAGAGTCAAATCCTGCAAACCCACATTTGATAGTGATGAATGTCGGGGCCACTGATTTCCCCAATGTTGCGCTCGATGGAGCAGTTTTGCGATCTCCCAGCACGGCGAGGATTACATCGCTCAGGCTTCACGAACAGACACAAGTGCGGAACCAAATGAACACACTGAATGTCACCTTCACAAGCAACGTGGGGATTTCCCAAGGTGGCATTGTGAACCTCGCAGGACTGATAGGGCGAGATCAGGATCAGTATCAGTGTCATTCTACTGGGACAGATGTCAACGTTACGTATGATTTGCCTGCGGTAAAAATTCAGTTCGAGACTTCGTCGGGCTCTTTTGTTGAAGTGACCTCATCGCGAAACTCTGTCACCGTCAACGAGCAGAGATGTCTTCAAGTCGACTCTATTGTGCAAGTTTCTGTTCCATTCTTTGTGAAAGCAGGCGAGCTGCTTTCATTTACTTTCCGAGTAGCAAACTGGCCACAGCAGCTGGCGGGATGTCAGCCATCGGTGTCTTATACCGGATGCCGCGCAAGACTGAATCCTAGCGGAGACTTATCGTGCCCATCCATGGATGGAGACTCCTGCTCGTGTCTGAGTTCAGACACAACTTTTGTACCACCAAGAAGCAGCGATCACATTATCTTGTCATCTCGAGATTCTCCCATGATCTGGCAAGCACTCGTGGGGGAGAGCACAGGTGTGCTGTCGCAGCCGAACACGATTACAGTCACCTTGACAATGAATTTCGAGCTTACACCAGGTGCAAGCATCACTATCAACGGCTTACAGAATTCGCAAACTCCTAATGCCCTGGCGCTGCCTATCTCTGGCAAATCCGCTGCTCAGTTTGGAGCAGCTGGCAGATGGCAAATGGGTGAGGGTCTATTAAAGTTGACAGCCAAAGGTTTTGTAGACGTCAACCAGACTGTCGTTTTCAACTTTGTGATTGTAAATAAGGGAAAGCAGGACCAGGCGCGATGCAAAAATGGCGCGCACTTCTGCTCAGGAGTCGGAGGCTATAATGAAGGCAAAGCGTGTCCAATGTGGGCTGAGGGCCAAATCTGTTCTGGTCGTTGTACGAAAGGCCTGCCATTTTGCTCCAAAAACTCGCTGAATGGTGATTGCTCTAGTTACACATCCGACGATCTGAAGGATTCTGCAAAGGCCAAAGAAGCAGATGCGTTGTGTCCAGGTGGCGTCTGCTTTCCACCGAACAACGGGTATCAATGTCCGTCCGGTACCTTGGTGAATGTCACTGCCAAAACTAAGGAAGCAGGCCTTTTGATAGATCCAAGCGTGAATAAATTCAGGATGATTTACATGGGCCAATCTCAGATTATAACGGGGCAGGCATGCACAGGAACAAACGTAGTGTGCGAGGGGCAAACAGTTTGTAAGGCACCAAATGAGGGTGCAGTGTGTACACAGCACAATCAATGCGAAGGTGCATTTGACCCCTCGATTCAAAATACCAAAGCGAATTTCTTCGCGAGAGCGGGGAACCAAAGGTGCGTGCGCACGCCGCGTATTCCTGACATTCGTGTGGACGTCATGGCTGCAAGAGCGAACATCACGTACACCAAAATGCAAGGCACCATTATCGGGGTTTCCTCTCCGCAACCTCCGGAGTTCACAACAAGAGTTTTGAGTGAATCAAATATGATTGCAGGTGCAAGTAATGTGTTGACAGTAAGCCTGGCCACGAACTTCAGGCTATATGAAGTTGAAAGGACAAACGTCACGTTAATTGGCATACCTTTACATAGGTATGGACTGGGAGGCCGAATTCCGCTTCTTCCCGCAAATGCCCAGATTGAGACACAACATGTCGATTGCACTATGTGGAAATCTGTTGTGACGTGTGAAAAAATCGGGAGAGATATCGACACCGATGTTTCTAATTTTGTGCTTACTGCTGCTGTCACTATTGACGTCCAGTGCAACAGCGAGTCTATCCGAATTCTTTCCCTGCGCGAGGGCGATGGAAATCAAAGTCTTCCGGTTGGCAGTTACAGATCATCGCCTTGTCTGGATTGTACTTCAACTCGGTGTCCGCTCATTGATAATTTTGACGTCAGAAACAGAATATTGACGAGTGGTGGTCAGGGGTTCAAACTTCGTGTCTTCACCAATATTGAAGACCAGAGCCCTGGGCAATTTTCTGCTTCTCTCGTGTATACAGAAACGCGTGAATATGGTCAATACGAAGACTCGAAAATGAGGTTAGTTGTCAATGGTCAGAATGCTGCGTCTTTGAAAAGGAATGACCGTACCTTGCTGCTCGAAATCCCTTTGAACAATGCTGCTGCCCCGCAAGTTGCACCTTCCGTAACGGTCTTGGGAGAAAGCGGCTTGGTCAAAAGAATCGGGATTTGCGACGACGAAATAGAAGCAGGATGCATGGCTGCAGATGTCCCGAGCACCGTACGGGCAATCATGACTGGCACGGTTCTCACGTCTGCGGCTGAAGGCCCGATGAGATACGTCAGTATCCAGGAGACCTCAACCGTTCAGGGTGTTGAAAATGTACTTACTGTTGAGGTAGAAATTCAGAATGACGATGGCCAGTTTATTAACATACCGGCGAACTCTCGTATCACTGTTAGCGGCCTTCTGGGATCACAAACGCCGAGCACCGATCAGCTCTTAGTGAGCGGGTACCGCATGGACCAGGCGGGTACTTGGGACCAAGAACGAGGAGTTTTATTGGTTAAAGTCAATTCAATGCCACATTCATCCGTGCCATCAGCACTTCGATTTAGCTTTGCGCTCAGGAATCCCCGCGCTGCACAGGCGGCACAAACGCCTTGGGTGGTGGTGTCAAGCGCAGTATCGTCACACGGTGGCCCGAGTGCACAAGTAAAATGTATTACTCACCCGGGGTGCGCGGGGGTTTTAGCGGCGGCTGATGCTCCATCCTTTACTTCAATTCAAGTATATGAGAAAACGCGATATGCTAACCAAAAGAATACACTCTCGTTCTTCTTGGAGGCCAATGTGCCCTTGCAGAGACAGGGAACGAAGATAAGAGTGAGAGCCAACTTACCACCCGCCTCTGGCCACCTGGCTTTGGCCAGAAGTCCCGGCACGTCCAGACGCAAAGAACGGTGCGCGGGAATGAATGGTTGCGTACTCGGACATAACCAGGCCCCGGTGCTGGGCACCATTGTGACACGCATGTATACCGATTTAGAGGTTGCATGCACTGACGAAAATCGGAACAGCAGAACTTTCGAGAAGCTGATTGAGGGTCTAGAGATCCACGCTGTCCGGTTTTGTGGTCAGCCAATCAATGTAAAGTATCGAAGTCCGTGTTCTGATGTTGTCAAGCATTGGGCCGTTCTGAGTGATTTTGACGTAACTCCATGCCTCGGGGACACTAGCATGCTAGTACATGTTGTGGGTCAAGGGCTCCTCAACGTTACATCAGTTCTGAACGTAGATTATGTGTTTGACACATCCTCACAACTTGTCTTCGCAAATCAAGCGTTTGAAATAACTGTGGTCACTAACCACTCGACGGCAGCTTTTGAGAGCACTGCGACTGCTTCACAGAAGCTTCATCGCTTTGCATTCAGCTTCCATGTGCAAAATTCTCCCGTCCGACAAAATTCGGAGAAACCTATCGTGCAAATCGTCTCAACCGAGGGTGCCATTCTTGCCGAGGCACCAGCAAATTCATTAGGTGGTGGCATTGGGGGTTCGGGTGTCGTCTTCTGTGATGGTGTAGACGTTGCCGACAATCAGATGGCGTTGCCCGTCCAAAACGCAGATCTCGGTGTTGACGGTAGCAAAGCTTTTCGCCTCTATCATGAAATCGCACAAGACGGTGTGGCCGAGTGTGTTAGTGTCATTCAGCCAGAAAATCCAAACAACTTTCTGATGAAATTGACGATCGAAGAATATGACGTCAATGAGGCAGCTGAAATGGTAGAAATATTTAACGGAGACTCGCCTACGTCACCGCGTATGGGCATTTTGTACAAGAAGACACAGGCCTTCCGCTTGGACTCGAGATACTTCCTAGCATCAAGAGAAGTATTTGTGGAGGAATGCGCTGTCGCCTTGCGATTTTCGGCTCGAAGGAATCTGCTTGCGGGGCAGCAACAGTTGCTTGGTTACTCCAGAGGCCATATGGGATTCGCTGTCTCGTATAAGCTGGTGGATCCGAAGAAGATGGACCATTTTATAGCCCCACTGGGATTTTCTGATATGGTGGATGATATCACAGAGGCATCAATTCAGCTGAAGCTGCGCAAGGTATTTGCCGCAATCATGAGCATCATGTACCCGTCCGTGGTGTTTGATGAGGCCTCAGCCGCAAGACGTTCGAAGGCGGGATTTGCGAGCGGCAGGCGTGCAGGAACAAGCACAGCCAGCATCAGGGTCTTGTGTAACAGCCCGACTGACGCAACGTCCTTAGCTGACTCGTTTTCTACAGCCATCAACGCGGATTCCGTCTCAGTAGGCATGAATGCCGTGGGCATTCCCGGCCGGGTGGCTTTGACTGGTCCAGTCCGGGTATATCGCTGTGGTATCGAATTGGAGTGTGTGCCCACCCCACCACGAGTTATACCCGAGGAGACGCCGCCTCCTGTCCCGCCTGAAGGAACACCGAAACCGTTTCCTCTCATTCAAGTCATCCAGCTTTCAGTTGGCATAATCATAGGGCCTTTGATTGTAGGCCTGTGCGTACTCGCTGTTTTCTGTCACATGAAGATGAAACTGCACAAGGAATTGACAGCTAAAAGGAAGCAGGCCATTGAGGCTTTTAATGAGTGGATGGAGGAGAAGATTGATGACTTGACGAGAATGAGTGGAAGTGATTTGGGTGCTCTGGCCTCAAAACATGAACTTGTTTCGGGAAATTGGACAGAGAAAGAAGTGCAAGACATGATTCCAGAGATTGCCCTGTATCTTTATAGGACCAAACGCGGATGCGGTAACAAACCTGATGGTGTGTACAAATATGTGCCTCCAAAGATGTATGAAGAAGGAGCGAAATTCAAACCACAACAGCACCAGGAAGAGGCTGGCGTTGGAACAGAGCCGAGCAAGGAGGCAGTTGAAGGTGTTCAGACTGCTGAGGTGACTGCAAATCTGGAGTTTAAGCAAGGAGAAAGCGCTGCGGAGCACGCCGAAGCGGAAAACGGCGAAGGGGAAGAGGGCTCAGAGAAGAAGAGGGGTAAGAAACGTACTGAGGCTAAGGAGGAGCACAAGGTGCTGTGGATAAAACGTGCGTCAAAGGACAAGGCTGAAACACAGGAAGAAGTCGCTGTCTGATTTACTTCAACTGCGTGCCGTGGACCCGCGACACGCAGATCAGGCTCATCTCCTTCGAGGCCATAGGCTCGGAAAGAGATTGCGGCATCCCTTTATGCTGGGACTGCCATACATTCGCTCGGGTACAGTGCAGGAATAGATTCAGGTCAGCGCACTGCTGAACCAAGTTGCGATCTTGGTTGCGATCTTGGTTGCCAACTTGGTTTATGGTGGACAGCAATCACCTCTGTTCCCGCGGAAAGTGAAGCATTCTGCATAGTCGAACGAGAGCTGGCTGGCCGCAGCTACATTGTGTATATGCAGCACAAAGAATGGTCCGCGCAATCACAGGGAAGTAGGATCAAATATGCGCGCGCACACATACAGACACACACAGACACAGACACACACCATGCTTCCTTAGCACCACAGTTACGTGAATGACAAGGAAAGTAAATATGTAGACCTGTATCGAGGATCCACGTAGCGCTTTGTCGCAGAGCAGCAGCCGGAAAGGCAGAGATCGTCTCATCTTCCTCGATAGCACCTGAAGAGAGGGGAGAGCAAAAGGGACAGAAGCACCGGGATAGTCTCATATTTCAGTACACAAGCTTCTCGCAGCAGTGTCTCTGCCCTTTTCCCTGTGGTTGGTCCAGCGCCTGGGAAAGCTTTTAGAGAACAAAACATTCCCACGAACTGGCTCGTGAGAAAGGCGAGGAGTGTTCTTGATCACTTGTGTGCATATGCAGCGGAGCCAGACAACGCACGGACATGCTTCGGGTGCAGGGTTATTGAGCCAGCATGCATTCGTGCATGCTGCTCACACCCACCCACACATACAGACATCGCAAGGGAGAGCTTTAAGGACAAAAATTCTCACGAGCCATGGCGGTGCCTTTGCCTTGTGGATACTTGGGACTGACACCGCAGGCCGCTACCACGACCTGAGGGGGTGGGGAGTGAGTCCCCGAACGCGCACGTGGGCGTGCAGCCTCGCAGCGATACCGACAGAAGGAGTGACTCCAGAGGTGAGGGGCTTGGAAGGGGCAGAGATACGTACCTCTCTGGCAGCACACATGACTGGCAGAGAGAGAGAGATTGAAGAAGGGGTTTTCTTGTCCACAGGCAGCACCCATCGCCCTGACTCATCCAGCACCTGCTCGCGTCCAGCCGCGAAGACGGGTGTTGTTACTCCCCTCGTATTGGGGGCATCACAGTAACCTTTTAGACACAGACAGACAGGAACCTCTTGACCTCCCGGATACAGCGAGCCTATGTGTCCATCGTCGCCAACCCCTATCAGCATGAGATCGAAAACGGGCAGGTCGCCTGTTGCATCTCGCGGAAGCTGCTCAGCTGGTCACACCACACGATTACACGAAGACATGATGTATGTATGTATAGATAGACAGACAGATAGATAGATAGACAGATAGATAGATAGATAGATAGATAGATAGATAGATAGATATTTCGAGCAGGCTCTCTGGAGCCCAGGGAACCCGCACTTGCAGAATTTGTGCGCGCCGGCACCTGGAAGGTTCTTGAGCTTTGTCTCGTAGAGCGTCGCTTCTGCTGCAGCATCACCACTGCCCCCAAGCGAGACCACGCGCGCTCCCTGCCACTGCGACAGAAACAGAGCTTGGGCCTTTGCCTCTGTCGATAGCGCGCTGTCCTGCAGCGGCACAGCCTTGTGGTTCACCCATGCCAGCGTGCAGTCCGCGGCCCAGTCCGCGGCGAATCCTTCGAGCATGCCGAGGACAGACCCGCCCGGCACGGCCACCGCGAAATGGCCGCGCTCGCGGACAGCTTTTTCTGCGGCGTCCTGCAGCCTCGCGCACACCTCTGCCTGCACGGCCGCGGCGTCCCCGAGAACAACGACGCGGGACGGCGGGCACGGCGGGGGCGCGGCGGCAGCCGAGCGGACTACTGCAGAGGACCGGGCAGCGGGCCCGCGGAGCAAAGAAGGAGCCGCTGTACCGGCACCGGCAAACGCACACGCGGCAGGCACCGACGCGCAGAGCGACAGGAGCACTCCTGTCACTCGCTGGTTGGCAGCACGTCGGCTTCGCCGCATCGTCGAGGCGACCAAGCCGGCCTTGGCCCGACTACGCTGGTTGGCAGCACGTCGGCTTCGCCGCATCGTCGAGGCGACCAAGCCGGCCTTGGCCCGACTACTAGACTACACGGCCGGGGTCCGTGATGGCAAGTCGCGTCAAGAATATGGCATTGCAGGGGGACGATGTGGACGCTGAGCTCCTTGGAACAGCACGGGACGGGAGGGAGGTTTACGAAGAACTGCTGTGCGACTGGCCGCTGCTCGCCCCCGACGACGCTCGCACGCTCACGGAGGCGCTCCGCCAGGTTTGATTGCGCTGGCCGCGCAGTTCGTCCACGAGTGTGGCGGAGGCTGACTTGGTTTCTGCGTGTCTCTGGGGCCCGCCGTGTCCGTGTGATGCTGCAGGGCGAAGGGCCTGCGTGGTTTCAGGTCAATGCTCGCTTCCTGAGAGGCGTCGAGTACCTCTGCAATTCGGGATTCACGCGCGCAAGCGCGCCTGCCCCAGGTGGCGCCTCGTCCGCACGTGCTGACTCCGGAGCGGGCCCGGAAACAGCGGCGTCGGTCGTCGTCACGGGTGTGCTCTCGCAAGTCGATTACCTGCTAGCATGCACGCATGGGCAGGCCGCGGCTGAACTAAAAGGGCTAAGGCTGCCCGATGATCGCCGAGAGGTTCCTGCGTTCTCCCTGAATCTCAGGGAGGACAGCGCGCCTGCGAGCGCGGGACAGGGCGCAGCGGTTGAAATTGGGTACATAGAGACACTTGCAGAAGAGGAGGACGAGGATGACTTTGTCTTTGAGTCTCTGGAAGACACGGATGCCTCTCAGAAAGGGTTCCTGTGTTCTCTCCTGCCTGCAGAGTCGACAGACTCCCCCCCGCTGACCGGGGAGGCGCTTGGTAATGACGCTCAGGCCAGATTCCGGGGATGGGAAAATGGCGGAGAGTGTCTGCGCAAGCTCTTAATGATGGCAAAGGTGGTCACGTATGCTCGTGTGGCGGCGGAGTGGCACGCTCTTCAAGTCAATGACATCCTCCTGCGCATCGTCCAGCGGCTCCTCCAACTGCCTCCCGCGCTGTGGCAGCAGAGCGATACTGCGGTAGAGGAGGCCAATGATGAGCAAGTGCCCGCTGCTGGTGTAGAGGGGCGAGGAGGTCGGGGTCATGCTGCGGCGGCGCTTCTGGTGCACACGTGCTTCTTGATCCGCCACCGAGTTTGCAATGAACCAAACGACGGGAGTGAGGGTGTGCTTGCGCTGCTGCAGCTCTTTGTCCAGCTCTCTGCCCGGCATCAATCAGCGGAGGAGTCCGATGGGCCAAAGAAGCAATACGGGGATTCCGAGGGTCTGTCCCTCCTGGGCTGTTTGCTTGTGCACATATGCGCTGCTGCTGTGGGTGTCAAGGACGATTCTTCCTCCGCCTCCCCAGATGGTGCCGACGGTGAATCGGGCAGCACTGGGCTACTGGCATCCATGGTGTCTGAAGAGGGGGCTGTACGCGCAAGGAGTGTATGGGGCAATGGGGACACAGCTTGCTGCGACGGCTTTTGCCGTTTTCTGGCTGCTCGGATCTCCGCAGCGCCGCCGCCCCGCGCGCAGGGCAATGTTGCCCGGGATAGTCGTCCGGAGGCGCACACGCCACAGGACTTTGCCGATGATGCGGCCTTGGCTTCCGAGGAGCGATTGGTGTGTGCTGTGTGTGTATCGATGGCAGTGGCAGGAGCCGGGCAAGGGGGTGTTGTTGGGGCCGTGGATGCCGGCGGAAGTTGTGCCCTGGTGAGGAGCGGCCTACTTCGCGCGCTGGTCCACCGTGAAGTGCTCATGATTCGAGCAAGATGTGCCGTGCCCGCGGCGGACGGCGCAGACGGCAGTGAGGAGGTGTGTGAGGGGAGCGCAAGTGTGCAAGCTTCAAGACGTTTATGGGCGGGTGTCAGTCGCGTGCGCCGAGACGCGTTGATGATGATGTGTGCCAACTCGGAGGAGATTACGTCGTACATTGCGCGTGTGCCTGAATTTCGAGCCAGGGACAAGGGGGACATCGATGGCAGAGCAGGGGCCGGCGGCGGTGTCAATGCAGGCAGTGGCGCATGCGTGGATGCTCTTTCGCAGATTCAACGTGCGGTGTTGGACTTGTCTGCACTTGCTCATGGTGTGAAGCTGCCGGCTAAAAGCAACTCAGCTGTGCCCACGGGAAATGCAGCCGTGGAAACGGCTACGAACATCCTCACTGCTTGGCTTGGACGCTTAGATTCCGTCTGCCTTGAAACCCACGACCAAGTGCTGCCCGACGCGGGACAGCTGCCATTGATAGGAGGCGCTTTGGACTCGCAAGGGCAGGAAGCGGAGGGGATGCAGGGGACAGACGGAGAGGCAACCGTGGGCAACGCGCAGGAAGGGTTGGCGTTGCTCAGTATGCTGCAGGCAGTTTTGGTGACAGGAAATGCGCGGATGAGGCTGTTCAAAAAGGTATTGCTGTGTGGGATTACGTTGTCAGCGAGAGCGTGAGACTGGGGGCGGGGGTGCGAGGATGCGAGAGAGAGGGGCGACGTGTATGCAAGTGTGCACGCGCACGCGCGCACGCGAGCGCGTATGCTCACACGCCAACACCCTCATGCACACGCGTGCATACACTCATGCATACACTCATGCAGCACTCGTCCCCTCAAATGTGTCTGTATCTTTATTCATGCATATCGAGAGAGAGGGGGCGGGGGGGGGAGGGGGGAGATCCATGCATAACTCGCATTGCATCATACGGGCGCATGGACAGGTTCCCGCCCTTGAAAGCTTGCTCAGGGATATGAGTGCGGCGGTGAGGAGGTCGGTGCACAAATTGCAGGATGACATTGCTGCCCAGCAACACGCTTGTACTGCCGACAAGGAGGCCATTGAGAAGCGTGTCACGGGGCAGGTTTGATGTTCACATGCGCACACGTATGTACGCATGCGCGCACACGGAAAGCGCCTGCATAGCGCATGCGTGAATGCATGTTTACGCATGCTTGCAGACACATCCGCACACATGCACACGCGCGCGCGCATGGAATGCGTGCACGCGCGCACGCACGCACGCACGCACGCACGCACGCACGCACGCACGCACGCACGCACGCACGCACACGTTGCGCGGCAGATAGGTGCTGCTGATCGCACGTACAGGCATTAGGGACACGCAAGAACGCTACCTCTTCAGTCTCGCAACGCGTTGCCCGATAACAAAACAATTCCTATTTGAGCGCAAGCTCATCTCAACCTTGCGTCTTTCAGGTAACCGTTGAGGCCGTTCAACTGGCTGCGATCGAGCGAGGAGAAGCCAGCAGAAGGTATCATGTTTCTGTGTATTTGCACATGTCGGCAGTCTCGCTCACCGGCACGTACATCTCTATATGCCCTTTGCTGCACTCTTGCTCCTTCACTCTCTCTCTCTCCCCCCCCCTTCCCCAGGCATGAGGGGCAAGGGGGCAAGCGCTGCAGCCTTGCCATGGCTCGATGCTTATTGCTCGTGTGATGTGTTTTGCGCGTCTTCAGATGGCGCTTGCTGCAGCTGAGAGAAGCAAGAGAGCACCTGCTCGAGGGGGCACGCATCCTTAAAAGTCTCCTTCTGGATTCCCGCGCCCAGAAGAAGGACTGACCAGTCTGATAGACAAGGAACTCCTCGTGTTGAGCGCGTATGTCGAGCGCGTAGAGCGACAGAACATGGAGCCAGTGCATGCGCCGGGCAGGATATGTGGGTTGAGGGACAGACAGATCGGGAGAGAAGACTGACTGACGAGCGCAAGAGGCGGTGCGGGCAAGGGAGAGAGGGAGAGGAATACGGTGGGCGGGGATGGGGGAGCACAGAGAGAAGGGTCTGAAAGGAATCTTGACGCTTGTTGGATGCAGATGACATTTGTTGGACGCATAAACCCGCTGCCGTGCGCGCAATTCAACTCTTTAATCCACGTGCCAAGATTCAAGGCATCTCAACGCGTGTTGCTGCACTATGTTTGCAGCATGCCTCACAGCATTTCTCTCGCCTCTCTCTCTCTCTCCCCCATTCACCCACCCCTCCCACTCTCCATCTCTCTCTCTCTCTGTCTCTCTCTCTCATTCACTCTCTACATTCCCACTTCCTCACTCTCATGCGGTGCCATTGCAGGATCGCACCCTTCCTTACCGCGAAATATGCGGAGGCAGTGCGGCGCGCTCATGTGTTCTGCGTTGATGAACCCACGAAAATAGCAGCTCCATCATTGAATCATGAAAATGGCAGACTCCATGAGCACAGAGCTCTAGCCGCTAGATGCTGCACCCATGCAGCACCCACACCCAGCCCTCGATCTTCTAGCATCTCGCGGAAAGCAGCTGCGCGCTCAGAAAGCGGAGATCTGCAGGCCAAAGATGAATGCCCCGAGGATCGCCACCAGACCTGAATGTGTGTGTGTGTGTGTGTGTGTGTGTGTGTAATATGGATGGATGGATAGATAGAAAGATTCGCCACCAGACCTACGCGAGAACATGTGCGTGTGTGCATGCGTGTGTGTATGTGCATGTGCGTGTGTGCATGTGAGTGCTTGCGTGCGCGTGCGCGCTTTAATGCGCATGCGTCTGCGCGCTCTCGTGCGCGCGTGTGTGCATTATTCACACCTTCACCCCCCTCCTCTCTGCCCCTGTACAGGGGTGCACATACACAGACACATGTACAGGCGTCATGCGTTGCACGCATACACTGCATGTATGTGTGTCTATAGCCTCAGTATATACTGCATGTATATGTGCCTATCGCCTTACCGATGCCAGTGGAGATGAGGATAGCTCCATCGCCGGAGGCACCTCCGACCTGCACATGCCACCAGAAATCAGCCACACGCACGCGCGCACGCACACACGCACACACGCGCGCACGCATACGCACACACACGTGCAAATGGCACTGACAATCTGGCACGTCCAAGCAAAACCTCATCTACATCTGATTCCTCCCTCTCTCTCCCGCCTCCCCACCCTCCCTCCTGCCGCACCTTGTTGCCGAGCTTCTTGGCGAAACGCCTGCGGGGACCAGCGCACTGCGGGCACTTGTACCAACGGCCAAGTGTCTCGAAGGCCTGAGTCTCTCCTGCACCATGATGCACGCGCGCGTAAACGATTGCAAATCAACATTCAAATCAGCATGGTCAAAACATCAACAACGCAGTCGAGCCAAGTGTGCGGGGAGAAACCAGAGCGAAACTAGAGCGAAACTAGAGCTGGGGGGGGGGCAGGAGCGGGCGGTTCATACCCCTGGAGCCATAGATGAAGCCGCAGTCGGCGCAGATCCACTCACCGAGCCAGTATCCTGCCCGCGCATAACCCACGTCCACACGTGCGCGCAAACACACACACACACACACACACACACATACACGTGCGTTAGCGCCCTGGAAGAACGGGAGGGGTGGAACACAGAGATGAGGCACACTTAGCTGGTGTGCAGGAATGACATGACAGACGAAACTGTGCAACGGATGTTCGAGCGTGCACACATACTCGACACACCTACTCACAGCGTGCACACATACTTGACACACGTTCCCCCAACCCACTCGACATTTGCCCAGCCGGCGCACACACTCATGTCCGAGCTCGCTCAACAGCAACTAGATCAAGAGGGACATTGGACATTCACGCACAGAGTACCCCTCCCTTCTCGTTTTGTTTGACTCACTCGTTTGTTTTTTTGAGCACTCATTTGCAAGGATGCCAAACAGAAACTGTGATACACACATTATCATTATGCAACAGAAACTGGGATACACACATTATCATTTTGTAACAGAAACTGGGATACACACATGATTCTCTCTCACACACACTATTCCCCTGCCTTTTCTCATCATAAACCACATGCTCCCGACCATCCCCCCTACCCCCCACCCCCACACACATACACACACACTACCAGTCTCAGGGTCGTACGGGTTGAAGTCAACAGAGACGGCAGTGTTCTGTGCGGCAGCCTTCTGGGCAGCCTCCCAAGCCGCCTCCGAATCCATGCCCTGCCCGCGCCCCGGTCAGAGTGAAACAATCACCCTTTCCCGCAGCACTGGGGGTATGTACTCAAAGGCGTCTAGGCCCCGTGCGAAACCTAAATCGCCCCCATGCGCCAGCCTGTACGCCGACCCGAAACTCTCGACCTGCTCCGCGTCCCGCTCTCGCCATAGCGCCCTACGCACACACGCCCCCCCCCTTTCTCTAGAGCACGTCTTGTCCGAATTTCGATTTCGTTCTGTGCGCCGTTCGCGCTACCAGCCACTAGCCAGCGCAGCGCTGCTCATCACTGCGCACGATCGCACAGTACGCGCGCACACGCTCACACCTGGGCGGCGGCACGGTCAGCATCAGAGAGGCCCTTGTTCTTGAGCGTGTTTGGCTTCTGCCTCAGGAACGAGCTGCACACGGAATACCATGGTCAGCCACGGTTTGCGGAAGGTAACGCGAACGCTACGTGCCCACTTGGCGCATAGCGCAGGCGCGATGGTTTCGAGCAGGATGCCCCTCGCATGGGCACGCGGCTGTCAGACAGTCACGCATATGCACACGCGCGGAAAAGGAGGATCAGGCCCACCTGTCTTCCATGTTGAGGTTGGTAGCGACGTTCGAGTAACGGCGGATGGCCGGTGCGGCCAGCTGCAGGTGGCGTGGGGGTCAGCGACGCTGCTGGCAGCGAGTCTGTGTAGATAAATGCTGCCCGCGCCAGCAGCGGAGACTGCAGTCGCCGCGAAAACAGCTGGAGGGGCGCTGCGGGGGACACCTTGTTGCCGGGGGCGAAGGCCGCGGGGGCGAAGGCCGCAGCGCAGCCGATGGTGAGGAGCAGGATCGCGCTCGACTGGTACATCTTCCTGGTGACAGCAGGCCGCCACGGGTGCGTGTAAGCAGGGACGCTCGCGCCTCGCTCTATGTCACAGCCGGCTGCACACTGCAGCCATGTCTGGGCGGCGAGGCGTCGCCGCGGCGGCGGCGGCTGTGTTCGCCGCTGCGCCGCCAGGCGTATGCGCCTCGATGCCGGCGTCGGCTCTGCCGGGGTCCGCCGAGCGCGCCGAGCGCGCCCTGCCCCACTGCACGGCCCACCCGCACTTGCGGCATTTCCTGCGGCCCCCGCGCACCCCCCCCCCCCCCCCCCCCCCCCCCCCCCCCCCCCCCCCCCCCCCCCCCCCCCCCCCCCCCGCACCC
>Ga0115006_10000179_pt1 | contig 32402 bp, 27 predicted proteins | sample ArcOceMetagenome_3_FD_88943 | JGI IMG/M metagenome (GOLD analysis project Ga0115006, IMG submission 88943) | Marine eukaryotic phytoplankton communities from Arctic Ocean - Arctic Ocean- Svalbard ARC20M Metagenome | ecosystem: Environmental > Aquatic > Marine > Oceanic | place: Arctic Ocean...
AATTTAGAATACCTTTAATTCGCGCTACTAATACAGGCCTAACGCGCATTGTTAGCCCTACGGGGACTGTTATTTCTGCACCCTTATCAACCGATATACCTTTGCTGCATTTGGACGAAGTTAGCCTAATAGATTATCAAACCATTTATCAACAACACCCTAATGCGTTTAAGTATTTACTGATTATTTTTATCATTGTGGGGTTATTGTATAAAAACTCTAAAACAAAAGTTCTGTAATAAAAAAGGTGCCCTAAGGCACCATTTTAAATTGTTATTACGTAAAAGTTTTCTATTACTTTTCTTTATTAATAAAGCTTCGACTAATTACAGCTTTTGACAAAAGTCCAAGAGACATCGCTACCAGGGAAGCTACTAGTGAACCAATTAGCACTATAGGCATTGCCATCAACTTGCATCAAATCACCTGCACTATTATGGGTATTGGGTTGTCCTGGCCAGTCGTTTCTTAGCCAGTTAGGATAAACATTAATACCTTCACATGAAGATACAATTAGCTTACAGCCTTTGGCATCAACATTATCGCCAGCAGGAGTGTTAGCACATTGATCAATACTATCGGCAACGCCATCATTGTCATTATCAGCCACAGATTGACTATCACTATTGGCAACAATTTCAAACCAATTAACATTCCAGGCACCACTTAAAGAAGCTAAAGCGACATTTTGTTGGCCTGCAGATAAATTTACCGTATGACTAATAGTTTGCCAGAGCTGCCATCCACCCGTAGCTGGCACACTTATTTGGCCGAAACTGAGCTCACCACCAGCTTGTTCAAATTGAAATGAACCACCTGAAACACTGGCAACGCGGTATTTAATTGTATAAGAGCCTGTCGTTGGGATATTAACTGGGTATATCATCCAATCACCTGGGTCAATATAACCGACGTTTTGGCCTGCACCGCTATCTGTTGTTACTTCGGTCTGAATGCCATGCATTTGTTGAAAGTTCTCTGCCTCAATAGTTGAAATAACCGCACAATCAACAATACAAGGCGATATAGTTAACCAGTGCTGGATAATATTTCTAACTTTTTCACCGGAAACGGTTAACTCTTGCCAATTGTCGTCAGACAATAATATTGACGAAGTTTTTGGGCGATCATTAATAGCCCAATTGGTATGACTGATATCATGGGCTTGTAAAAAACTCATCCACATATCAACGCCAGCATGATCTACTTCGCCAGTATCACTAAAGTCACCCGTAAACCATTCTGTCACAAATAATGGGATACCATTATCTAGAGCTGTTACAGCCTTGTTTAACTGCCACTCATGTTGCTGTGCAGCACTAAACTGAAGCCCGTAAGCAATATTATCTCGAAGGATAGGGTCAAATGAGGCAATGTCAACGTCTTGCGACCAATTAGGTGTACCGACAATAATTAAATTATCGTCATCAATACTTCTAATTACATCAATAATATATTCTGAGTAAGGTTTAATCTCTTCTGCCCAAGAGCTGTTAGTTGGCTCACTGTAAATTTCAAAAATTACATGATTGTGCTGCCCATACTTGTGAGTGACTTCCTCGAAAAACCTTTTTGCCGTAGCCCAATCTTTATGTGCTGTTCGACTTTTAAGAGCAATGATGACATAAATATTTTCTGCAACAGCGGCATTTACCACAGTATCCAATCGACTCATATTGCCCTGCCAATCAGTATTTAATGCCCCTGATACATATTCAACGCCATGACCAATTGCAGCACGAATTACAGTTGCACCTAACTCATTTTTAACCTTTTGCACGGTATCTGCGGTATAAAATTTTTCTGCACCAAAGCCTGTATTACTCCAAAATAAACTCATCCCGGCAAAGCTTGCCTGTTCGCCTGCAGCTAAAATTTTATTACCGTCAGTAGTCAGTGGTGCAATAGCCTGTGTAGCAGAACACAAGATGATGCTCAGTGCAGCTATCGATACTTTCAAATAGGTGAGTTTATTTGATACTTTAAACGTGTTGAGTCCTTTATTTTTACTATCCAATTTTGTTTATTTCCTGTCACTTTATTAACTTTAGCTACAATATATTTACAATTCAGTTTGCGTTTCTCTTAAGCCGTTAAATAAAAAGTAATAATTCAAGCATAGTAACTAACTGAAAGTACTTGTAGAAAAATTAATTGACATAAAAAATGACGCTTTACGCGCCATTTTTTATTATATTTTGTGATTACCTTTAGTTACAGCTTTTCACCAAGGTCCAAGAAGCGTCACTACCAGGTAAGCTGCTAGTATACCAATTAGCACTATAGGCATTGCCATCAACCTGCATTAAATCACCAGTATTGTTATGAGTATTCGGTGTACCTGGCCAGTCATTAGCAGTCCAATTTGGGTACGTATTAATACCATCACACGATGATATTGGTGTTGTGCTTTCAGTACAACCATTGGCATTAACATTGTCGCCAGCAGGGGTATTAGCACATTGGTCAGCACTATCTGCTACGCCATCATTGTCACTATCACTGTCGACAACGGGTTCACCATCACCATCACCATCACCATTGGCAACAATTTCAAACCAGTTCACATTCCAAGCACCACTAAGAGACGCTAGCGCTACATTTTGTTGGCCTGCAGATAAATTAACCGTGTGACTAATAGTTTGCCAGTTCTGCCATCCACCAGTCGATGGCACATTTATTTGACCGTAAGTTTCGCCTCCACCCGCTTTTTCAAACTTGAATGAACCACCTGAAACACTGGCAACGCGGTAATTAATGGTATAACTGCCAGTAGTTGGAACATTAACCGCGTATGTCATCCAATCACCTGGATCAATATAGCCAACGTTTTGGCCACCACCGCTATCTGTTGTCGCTTCTGTCTGAATACCATCCATTTGCGCGAAAGCTTCTGCTTGAATAACGCCTACAGGTTGACAATCAGAAGTACATCCGGGGTCTACTGGGTCTACTGGATCTACTGGCTCTACAGGATCTACTGGTGTTGCACTACCCCAATTTTGGATAATATCTTTCACTTTCGCGCCTGAAGCAGTTAGGTTACCCCAGCCACCACCTGGGTTGAACATTGATGCGCCTTCAGCTTTATCATTGATTGACCAGTTAGCGTGACTGATGTTATTCGCTTTCAGAAAATTCATCCATTCATCTGTTGAGCCATAATCTACGCCACCATCACCACTTGCTTCAACTGTACCCCATTCTGTAGCAAACAATGCGATGCCATTATTTAACGCTGTAGATGCTTTACCACGTAAGCCACCTTTGTGGGTTGCTGCATAAAAATGTAGTGTGTATGCTATATTTGGACGATTAATTGGGTCGTACGACGCGGCATCAACATCTTGTGACCAGTTAGGCGTACCTACAATAATTAAGTTATCTGGATCTATAGCACGAATTTTATCAATAACATGCTCTGCATAAGGTTTTATATCATTCGACCAGGAAACACCTAATGGTTCATTGTAAATCTCGTAAATAACGTTGTCGTGTTGACCATATTTGTTGGCAACTTCAACAAAAAAGCGCTCAGCCATTGCCCAATCTTCATGAGCATGATGACTATGATAATCAATTATTACGTACATATCTTCTGCGATAGCTGCATTAACCACGGCATCAAGCCTAGCCATGTTGCCATCCCAGTCAAAATTTAAACTACCACCAGCATCATCACCATGGCCGATTGCAGCCCTGATCAATGTTGCGCCTAATTCATTTTTTGCACTTCGTACTGTTTCGGCGGTATAGTATTTTTCAGCGCCCCAGTTAGTGTTACTCCAAAATAAACTTGGTCCTGCAAAACTTGTTTGTTGACCACCTGCTAATACTTGATTACCACTGGTTGTTAATGGTGCTACTGCATGAGCTGCGCCTGATAAACCCATCATTACTGCTAATGATAAGCTTGTATTTTTAAAGAAATTCTTATTGGTTAATGTACCTTTCATTTTAATTCTCACTTGTTGTAATTTTTATTTTTATAATATTTTTATAGTTGTTTTTATTTCGAATTATTAATTACTTTATTAGCGCTTAATTCAGTAAATCAGTTATCTTTAATAACTATATTTTTATTTCTTTAACAATCATCTTTGACTCTTAATTACTTCATTACTTACTAACAAAATAACCTTAATAGCTAAAACACTAATATTCAATGCTTAAACTAAAATTAATTAGTCTTTTTGACTATATAATTATAAGTTACTGTTAAATATAACAATAATATAAAGTACAACTAAATACATTACCTTTATTCGAACGTTTTTTGTAGGTTGTTATACCTGTAATTACCTTATCCATACTATTTCTAAATGTAGAATGTAAAATGAGTTTAGGTATTATGAAAAAGTGACACTAAATCTGTCAATAATGACCAATGAATATAAGAATTATTTATTAAGTTGTGGTAATACCGCTAAGTTTTTGTGGTGATACTGCTTACTGTTAATTGCTATCAGTACAGTAAATAGCATGATTATTTAGCTATAGTAAAATGCAGAGGTGTTATAAAAATGATTATTGTTAGCTGTAAAAATAACGACAAAGAAAAGTTTAGTTAATAAACAAAGTTATCAATATTGAAGATACCAGCTTAAGGTACGTAAAGAGAAATATGAGCAAACTGAGTAAAATAAACCTCATTCAAGGATTTCAAATCAATGTCCTAGTATACAGACATGAATTAAAGAAGAATTTATGAAACTGACACGGTTATTGAAATAACGGTAAAAAAAATGACGCAAAAGCGCCATTTAAAAGTCGTTATTGTAAAGACTAGCGTTTAATTACAGGCCTTTATAAACGTCCACGAAGCGTCACTACCTGGTAAACTACTAGTATACCAATTGGCACTATATGCATTACCATCGACTTGCATCAAATCACCACTATTATTATGGTTGTTCGGTGTTCCGGGCCAGTCATTAGCAGTCCAGTTAGGGTAGGTATTAATATCTAAGCAATTATTAGCTGGGGGAATTTCACAGCCAAGGTTATCTACTTCAGTACCGATTAAAGTTCCTGGGCATTGATCGATACTATCCACTATACCGTCACTATCACCATCAAAAATCACAGTAATTTCACAGCCAAGGTTATCTACTTCAGTATCGATTAAAGTTCCTGGGCATTGATCGATACTATCCACTACACCGTCACTATCACTATCAGAAATCACAGTGATTACACAACCAAGACTATCTACTTCAGTACCGATTAAAGTTCCTGGGCATTGATCGATACTATCAACAACTCCATCATTATCACTGTCACTTATTAGCTGACTACTCGCAACTATTTCAAACCAATTTACATTCCATGCACCGCCTAATGAAGCTAATGCTACATTTTGCTGACCTGCTGATAAATTGACAGTATGACTTATAGTTTGCCAAACTTGCCAATCGCCTGTGGATGGCGCACTTATCTGACCGAAAACAACATCGCCACCTGCTTTTTCAAATTGAAATGAACCACCAGTCAAACTCGCTACTCGATAATTAACGGTATAAGTGCCAGAAGCAGGAATGTTTACCGCGTAGGTCATCCAATCACCTGGGTCAATATAACCAACGTTTTCACCACCACCATTATCTGAAGTAGTTTCTGTTTGAATACCATACATTTCGGTATAATTTTCAGCTTCAATTAAACCAACTGGCGGACAATTTACTGTACAAGATTGACCTTCTAGAATTCTACTGCGAATCCATTTACCAGAGTCTGAGATAACTGAGTCAGCCCATGGGCCACTTTGCATAGGCACACCATCTCTTAAGGTATTTTGACTCCACTGCCACTCATTACCTAAATTACTATTTTCATATGCTTTTAGTGCAGAACTCGTTTCGTCTTTGTTAGCAAAATTCCACGCAAGCCAGCTAATATTTCTATCGCGCATCCAATCAACCCACAAATCAGAAGAGCCATTCTCTGAGGTATCAATGGCTCCATCGCCAGTAAAATCACTCATCCCCCACTCAGACACAAATATAGCTATACCTTTTGAAAGTGCTTGATCAGCTCGTTCCCTAAAATTATGAGATTGAGCATAAAAATGCATAGTGTAAGCAATATTATTTGCTCCATTTGCTGTTTCAGCATCGACAATGGGATCATTTGCAGCATCTAAAATATTTTGAGAAAAACTGGGTGTTGGTACCAAAATTAAGTTATTGCTATCGATAGCTCGGATTTGATTATAGACAGGAATTGCATGATTTTTTACTTCTTGCCAAGTGATGAATTGGCCTGGTTCATTCATTATTTCATAAATAATATTGGGATGATTACCAAACTCCTCTGCAACCATGTTGAAAAAACTTTTCGCTTCCTCAGTATAAGGGCTTGGAGTCCATTGCTTGTTCTGCTCAGATGCTGGGTTCCAATGTAAATGCCAATCAACTACTACATATATATCATTAGCAATAGCGTCTAATATAAGAGGCCGTACTTGGTCTTCATAAATATTAGGGCTTTCACCAAGGTAACCTGCAATGGTATTTCCATCTATCCCGCTGCGTTCGTGCACATACATAGCTAATCGAATAACTTGCACACCAAAATCACCAACCATATTTTCAACAGTTCCCCCCTCGCCTGTAATGTAGGGGAACCATTGTAAGCCATGTGTACTAAAACCTTTTAGTTGAACTGGCTGACCGGTTTTCACAGAGATTATTTTGTTTCCTTCAACTTGTAATTGACCGTATTCAGTAACGGGGCCTGAAAGCGCACCGTACGATAAACAAGACAATAAAATGCCGAACAGACTTTTAATTAATAAATAACGTTTCATCGCTCACACCTTTATAATTATTTTATGGTTATTTGCAATTTCATCAATGAAATCATTGACATAAAAATATATTTTATTGGTCACAATGACTACATTGAATCTTGATTGTAACCTTATTAATTGATAAGTGTAAACAGCTGTATATAAAATAAACAAAAGCAGACTGTTTTGTTAACGTTATTCATTGATTTTTGGTGAAAATATTAATAAAAAAATTTGATTATAAAAAGCTTAAACTGCTCGTATAAAAAACGATAATTTTAATAATAAAAGTTGAGTTGATCACTTAATAATAAAAATTAAATCCGCCAGCACAGAGTTTTTGATAGCGCTCTTCATCGAATTGATACAATATTGCCGCTTGATGAGGAGCTTTTTCTTGAAACTCATTACAACAAACTAAGAAATCCATACGAAGCATTTTTCGTCTAAAATTAGGTTTGTCGAGGGTGGTCATTAAAATAGTTTCGTACATTTCTTGTAGCTGCCCTAAAGTAAATTTATTGGGCAAGAGATTAACACCAATGGGTTGATATCGTATTTTCTGTCTCAAAAAATCAATACCAGTATCAAGAATTTGTTGGTGATCATAAATTAACTCAGGAACTTTCGAAATGGCTACCCATTGCGTATCTAAGGTATCTTTATTAATGGCTAAATGATGATGTTTAGGCTTGACAAGTGCAACAAAACCAAAGGTTATAACACGCTCACTTTGAACCCGCTCAACAGCACTAAATGCTTGTAATTGTTCTAAATAAATATCGTTAACGCCAGTTAGGTGAGCAAGTAATCTATTTGCTGATTGCTCTAACGACTCTTCACAACGAACCTCACCGCCAGGTAACCCCCATTTCCCTTGGTTTGAACCTTTAGCATGCTTAACTAACAATATATTGAGTTTTTTATCTGCTAAACCAAAAATAACACAATCTACAGTTAAAGAAGGCATCCAACCATCAGGGCTTCGTTCGTCTAAATGTGTTTTATTCCTTCCTACTTGTTTAGTTTGCACAACATAAGTCCTATTTAAATAAAAAAAGTATTAATCATAAAATTCTGATGAGCAATAGCTAAAAGCTATCCATGGTATATAAGACTACCTAAATAGTTCTCTTTTGACTACTAGTAAGAGAAAGTTTTCATAATGAAAGTCAAAAAAATTAAAAATAAGTAACTATAATGTTAAAAAGTATAAAAAAGAGGTGATTGAATTTATAAAAAACAACTTAAAATAATTTTTTTATATAAAATCATATTAATTAATTGCTTAAATAAATGATCTTGATTCAAATAATGAATCATCATAATAAAATGAAGCTGTTCATGCCTTAAAAATATTTTTAATACAACTCAAATTCAATATATCGAACCTTGATAAATAATCATACTTATTAGTAGTCTACTCAATTATATTAATGGTTATACCACTATTGATGAGCTAAAAGTTCACACACATCAATGATATTTTTAGCAACGTTGGCAAGTGAACTACTTTGGTCCATGGCCATTTTACGTAATTGTTTATATGCTTCATCTTCACTGATATTTTTTTGATTCATAATCAGCCCTTTTGCTCTATCAATATATTTACGTCCTTGCAGCTGGGTTTTTGCCTGCTTTAGTTCATTACGCAGTGATTGCATCTCCTTAAAGCGAGCTCGAGCAACTGAAATAATACTAGGTAGTCGCTGTGGTAAAATTTCATGTACTATAAAAGCACTAACCCCGACTTTGATAACGTCTTTTATCATAGCTGGGGAGTCAGCCTCCGAAAAAATAATGATAGGTAATGGTGCAATATCATTTACTTCACCTAATTCTTTTAAAACATGGTCATTAAGAGTTTCTGTCGATAAAATCAAAATATCAGGGTTAATGTCGGTTATTTCCATAACTATATTACTATTAAAATCAATATGTCTAAGTACCTGATAATCGCCTTCGAGAAGCGTTTTCTTTAAAATAGACCGTCGAGATTGTTTCTCTTCAACTAATAATATTGATTGAGTACCTGTAGATTTGAGCATTTCATTAACCTGTTACAAATGTCTGTACTTAGTTAGCAGTTAATTAAATGTAGAGCAAAAAGTTTGCCAAAATAGTTTTGCTACTTTAACCTCTCTAGCGCAGATTTTATTTAGCGTATGCACCATTAATATTCTATTTTTCGTCAGTTAGGCACCAAAATAGCGCAGTAATAGTAAACTGATAACACCAGATTGCAGAACATAAAGTTGTCTTACTGTCAGGAATTACTATTCAAATTAACAATACATCATCTAAATGAAGGTAAGGTAAAACTAACAATGCATTAATCTAAAATAACGTTTACTCTTAACATGTTCTGATTTAGTCTGACATACACCAATTCTAAGTAGATAATTATTATGAGTTTACCTAAAAGTACCGCGATAGTTTTTATTACTAGCTTCTTACTTAGTCTCGCCTCTGTTGGTAGTTTCAATCATTTTTATGCCACCAATGCAATAGAAAAAGACACACAACAATTTTTATTTCAGTTCCATGATGCATTAGTTTCTAGTCGAGAAATATTGGCTAACCTCCCTGACCCACAATTATTTCAGTGTAATAGCAAAACTAAAGAGCAGTTAATTAATATTGCCTTCGAACAACCGGCTATTCGCTTACTAGGGGTATTACACGGTGAAGAAAGCTATTGCGCTAACACCATAGCAAAAATCGCCATGATCTTCTGCTCGTGCGTTCGCATGGAGACAGTCGTTACTTTGCTGACATTAACCCTTTTCAATTAAACCATATTTCTGCGAAACGATGTACTGACTGTCTAACTTATCAAGTAAATATAAAGGGTGAACCTGGCGTTGTATTTACAGGAAAACCCTTGAATGCTGAAACATATATTAGCCTTACCTCATTAGAAAATAGTGGTGGTATGCAAATTGAACTAACACTCAGCGCTACTAAAGCATTTTTTGATGGGTATCGAAATCAAAGTTGGTTAATGTCGATATTATTATCTTTTATTACAGCCTTGGTTTTAGCAAGTCTCTGGTATCAGTTTTTAAATAAACGACAGTCACTCAGAAGAGTCATAATGGAAGCCTTAAAACATTCTGAATTTGAGCCCTTTTACCAACCTATTATAGATAGTCGCACGCAAGAAGTATTAGGGGCCGAAATGCTTGTCCGTTGGTGTAAACGCAATGGCAATATTGTCCCTCCTAGCCAATTTATACCTTTTGCTGAAGACAGTGGCTTAATTATCGAAATTACCGAGCAGCTAGTAACAAAAGTAGTAAAAGATATTGTCAGTATGAATTGGCACAACACTGATCGCTTTATTAGCATAAATATTGTACCAAAACATATTGAAAATGACGTGTTTTATCATTTCTTAACCACCGCAATGACTGAGCATCAAATACCCGCCAAAAATATTTCTTTAGAAATAACCGAACGCTTGCAAATAGACGATTTAAAAACAGCGCGCTCTCAACTAGATAAATTTTTTAATTATGGTATCGACTTAAAATTAGATGATGCAGGCACCGGTTATGGTGGTTTTTCTTATGTGCAAGAACTGGGTATTAATACATTAAAAATAGATAAAATGTTTATTGATACTATCGACAGTGTCGATGTTAAAGCCTCAGTTCTAGATGCTATTATTAATTTTGCCCACACCTCAAAATTAAAAACGATTGCCGAAGGAGTTGAAAAGCAATCACAAGTAAATTACCTCGCTAAACATAATGTCTTTATTATACAGGGCTATGTTTATGCTAGGCCAATGGCAAAGGTAGATTTATTAGCATGGTTAAAAGAAAGGAAAACTAAATAAATTACGTGTTTGAGCGTTTTGTTTTAATCATTTAATAACTGACTAATTTAACTCTTTGGTAAAATAAGAAGAGTGTGCTTTACTAATCACTAAATTAAAATGACTTTGAGGCTTTTAAAAGTTAATAAATACTTTACAACTCGTCTAATCAATAACTTACAGGTTATACTCTATCGTAGGCTAATGTAGCTGACTTAGAATATATTATCCCTTTAACTTTTTAATTAACGGTATCATGATGCTTTCCTATAAATATGTCGCCCTTGTTGCAGTTTTTTTTCTTATCTCTGCTTGTAGTTCTATCGAAGCCCCCTCCCCAAAAACTTTTAACCTTGCAGCTGACAGCTCAATTTCAGTTACGGCGGGTACTTCCCAAACTTTTGTCCGCAGTCAATCAGCAAATTATAAGCTGTGTAGTCAACCTATGCCTGATGTTGCTTACGATAAAGGTGATGATGCCGACATTAACTACTCCTTTATTAATACCAGTAGCGATCAAGTATCAGCACAAGATAACTCGGATGAGGTAGAAATGGCGGGGAGAACGCCAGCAATATTAATGGCTAGAGAAATATTTTACCGTACCTGTGAATTTTCAACGAATTTTGGTTTAAATAAACAAGAAGCTTTGAGCTTATACCAACAAACCTTAACAACTGTTGGCAATGTTTGGGCAAGTGAAGCACAAAATACAACAGTAACCGTTGGCGATACCATTCAAGATACTAGCGGTCTCGTGGTTAACACTAAGGGTACGCAAGCAATCAATAATGCTAACGCACCTGTTGTGCTCAGTAGTGACCAACTAATCAAACATACCGGTAACGCTTCCAATAATGATGATAGCTCAGATGATGATTCATATGATTCTGATGACTCTGATGACAATTAATATACAACACACCCAACTACATCAGTTAATAAATACTAAAAGATAATAAACTGGTACCCGCATTCGATGAATGGACAGTAGAGACAAATCAATGACGATAATTAAAACAACGAAAATATTAAGTAACCTTGTAAAAGCAATAAAAAAACAATATTGTGTCTCCTTTATTTTGTTTAGCCTACTTTCAACCTCCCAAGCAGTTTCAGCACAACAAGTCACCATCAAACAAGCATTAAATGATGTTGGTATTAAAAAATTACCTGCCTTTATCGTAGTCAGTGACAATGCCATAGGTTTACATTTTCCAGCAAAATTTGGTGGCCATAAATTAACGTTTACTGGCTCTGTTGATGCAGATGCCCTCAAAGACAAAAAATTCGTCTTTACCTCAAGCGAAAAGGGCAAAATTGATTGGAAGAACGCTTTTGGTATGTCAATGCTGGAATTAAGTGACTTAGGTTTATCATTAACAATAGACAGTGAGGATATAGCCGTTGCCTTATCAGGTGAACTGGGCGGTATATTTAAGAAAAAAAATGACAATATAGATGTTAATATTGATATCGCTTTAGAAGACAAAGAAATATCTGATTTCACGTTAGCACTCACCGGACATCGTTTTTCTTTAGCTGATTTCAAAGAATTTAAAAAAATACCTGACGTAAAGCACTTTGCCATTGAATCTCCCGTGATCTCCCTCGATACCATAGGCGGCACTATCGATATTCTCAAGAAGAAAGTGGATGCTGTAGTCTTTTATGATCATGAAAATAAAGGCTGGAATATTGGTTTAAAATTCGAAAAACCACTGACCTTAGCAGATATTACTGGTATCCATAAAAACTTCTTAAAAGATATTGGCCTCCCTAAAATGCGTATGATTAACTCAACAGAGGGTTTATCTGGTGCTTATGATGACTTACCTATAGCAGTACAAAACTTTTTTACGGTTGATGGTAGCCTACCCGATGACGACTTAGATTTAGATCAGGGCATGAGCCTCATGGCTGAATTCAATGTTGCACAAGCCCCCAAGCATGTTCAAAAAGCCTTAGCTAAAATAGGTTTAGGTAAAGCACAGTTAGACGTAGAGGGTGAAATTGAAAACCTTTTTTCGTCTAAGCCAAGTGTTGAAATTAATGTTGATATGGATGCCCCAAGCGATCATGGTTTTAAATTTTTAAAGCTCAATGATGCAAAAGTTGAATTTTTTATGTCCTTATCTGAAAACCAAGCGGGTCTTGGCTTTAAAACAGCCGTTAAAATGAAACAACATAAAGGCCATGATTTAGAATTTGATGTCGATTTTGGTTTGAAAGAAAACGATACTGAAGTAGAGGTCTTTGTCTCAGGTGATATGAAAGGTGACTGGAAAAATGCTATGGGCATCAAAAACCTAGTGATTGAAAATACGTCATTAAGTGCAGGGATAAATGAAACAGGTAGTTTTGATTTAAGCCTAGAAGGTACAGTGAAAATGGGCTCTGAAACAGTCACAGCGGCGGCTGATATGGTACTTTCACCAGAGGCGTTAGGGTTGCCTACCGCAATAGCATTGGCAGGTACCGCCAATAAGTTGAGTTTTAATAACTTAATTAAAGAGGCTAACAAGCGCGCAAAACCTAAAGGGGGTGGGTTTAAACCCATGTCAGTTACTTTGAAAGATTTAGCTTTTGCCTTTATGACGCCTGGCGCTTCGTTACCTGAGGACTTAGCCGATGAATTAGACATTCAAGGCGCAGGTATTGCCTTACAAGCTACACTGTTATTCGATAAGAAAGAACTCGGTAGCGCGAAAGGTTATGCCTCAACCGATGGACTTTCTTTAAATGGTACCTTAGACCCATTCAAGTTCGGTCCATTAGATTTGAAGGATGCCGAGTTAACAGTGCAAGCAGGTCCTGAGGTTGATCCTAAGTTTTATATGGCAGGAGATATTGAATTATTTAAAAACTTTGAAGAAAAGTACATTATTGATATTGAGCCCAAGCAAGTCATATTATCGTCTGATACCCGATTTGGTGGTGCTTTTGATGCGGCATTAACGGTTAAGTCTACCGGCCAACACCTAAGTGCAGGCAGTGATCTTGATTTTGATGCCAAATTAGCCACAAAATACGACAAAATTTTTCGCTCTATGGTTAATAGCGCATTAAAAGGTTTAAAAAAAGGCGATAAAGACATTAGTAAGGCGCAACACACCCTTGATGCAAAACAAAAAGATGTTAATGGTCTAAACAAAAAAATTAAAGAAGCTAAAGAAAAAGCACAGAAACGTTACGATGCTGCCTCTAAAAGTATTAAGCACGATGAAGACAAAGTTAATAGCCTAAAAAAGACTATTGATTACAATAACAAAGAAGCTAAAAAATATAGTCATAACGCTAAAGAAGATGCAAAGCATTGGAAGTTTGGTAAAGCAGCAAGTGATGGGGTTAAGGCCGGCGAGCACAAGAGCGCTGCAGGCGCTGAAGAAGTCTCATTAAAAACTGCAGAAGGTGTACTAAAAGAGGCAGATAAAGCCGTTAAAATAGTGCCAGTTGATTTAGACCCAACCGTCGTTAAATTAGAAACGGAATTAGTATCTGCAACCGCGGGGTTGCAGGCAGCAAAAGGTGTTTTAACCGCTGCACACGCTACTAACAAAGGCATAGAAAAAACTTTAAAAGCGGTAGCTAATGGCTTAACGGCCCTAAAAATCAACTCGCTTGAGGCTAAAGGTAGTTTAAAGGGTTTAATAACGGCGGGTAAGGAAGGTGATTCGCCGACCTTAATCATTGATGTTGATATATACGGCAAACGTCACGTTTATAAAGAAAACCTTGAAGTACTTGAAAAAGGCTTTAACGAACTCGCCAAGGATCTTGCCGACGATGTCGCCAAAGAGTTATTAAAATTTTTTAAAGTGTAAGTTATGGTAAATTAATATCAGTGTAAAAATTTATTGGCCTGTCATTTAGGTTTACTTAAAACCTGAGTGACAGCTATTAATTAAGCCTTACTCTCCCTGCTTAAAAATCTCAAAAGGTTTACCTAGGGATTTTCTAATACTCGCGACCACAGCGCGAACACATTGCATACGCGAATAATTTGGCCTTATTAATAAACACACACTACGAATAGGCGTAGGTGCTTGAAATGAGTTGTAACAGATAGAGTCACTGGCTAAGTTCCCTTTTACTGCAAGTGCAGGAAGTAAAGTAATACCTATACCACTGGCCACCATGTGCCGTAATGTTTCTAAGCTAGTTGCTTGAAAACGATTATCTTCTTTAGCGCCAGCAGAAAAGCAATAGCCCATAGCTTGCTCTTTAAGGCAATGACCGTCAGCTAAGGTAAGAATTTTTTCATTATGTAAATCATTAAGCACTAACCTTTGTTTATTTGCCAACCTATGCCCCTGCGGTGCAGCTAAAACTAAGGGTTCATCAAACAAATGATAAGACTCAAATTTTTCCATATCAGGTAAAAAGGGTAAAATTAATACATCTAGCTGCCCTTCATCTAGTTGCTGTAATAATATTTGCGTTTGATTTTCGTGTAGGAAAAAATTAATGTTGGATAACCCTATATTCAAATCAGCCATAATATAAGGTAGTAAATATGGGGCTAATGTTGGAATCAAACCTACATGCAAATCACCTGCTAAAGGTTCTAAAAGTGCTTTAGCGCAAGACTCAAAGTGCTCTGCCGCTTGTAATACATTTCTAGCTTGTTTAACTAAAGTTTCGCCTGCAGGTGTTAACATAACATTGCGGCGATGACGTTCAACAAGCTGTAAACTTAGCTGTTGTTCAAGCTTCATAATCTGACCACTAAGGGTTGGTTGACTAACAAAGCAAGATTGCGCCGCTTTACCAAAATGCTTAAATTTATCAATTGCAGTTAAATATTCTAAATCGCGTAACTTAATCATGTTTAATGCCTATTTTGTTACTTAAATGAGTTATACGATGCTTACGTCAGCTATGGCCAAACGCTAACCACAGACCAACACCAATGATTAAACTACCAGTAATAACATTCATGTATTTTATATTGTTACCTTGGTTTAAAAAAACACGTAAACTAGCACCACCACTTGCATAAGCTAGCATGCTTGTAAATTCAGTTACCATAATAACGGCGAGTAAGGTTGCTAATTGAGGTGCTAAAGCTCGTTCAACACTAATAAAAGGTGGTAATAGCGATATCATAAACGCCCACCCTTTAGGATTAGCAACAGCGGTTATTAAACCTTGTGAAAAAAGTACACGCCGGCGACTATCTACTTTGTTATGTTTATCTTTAGATAAACTAGCGTTTGTCCGCCACATACTAATACCCACATAAACTAAATATGCACCACCAAACAAGGTTAATAAAGCGAATATTTTGGGGTGATTTAACATCACACGGGCAACACCTAACACAGTAGCGATTGCTACTATCGCAACGCCTAACAACTCACCTAGCATCATCCATAAAGTACGACGAACGCCAATACTCATACCTAAAGTCATGGCTAAGGTCATACACATACCAGGGGTTATTGACACTAAAAAGAAGGTTGGTAAAAAGACTAACAGCAATGTTGACTCAAACATGGCTCAAACGCTCACTTTTTAAAATTAAGGATACAAAAAAAATATAGAAAAAAGAATACAGAAAAAACAATATAAATTAAAATATTGGAGTTAACACAGTAGATAAATTAAACCAATATTGAGCCAATAGAAAATCAGTGGTTTAATCGAAAATGAGGTAATTTGAACAACAAATAGGAGACTGTTAACGAGCTTTATGAATAAACCTTTCAATACTCAGGAGGTAATAACCATTATCAGCTCCTGAGTTTTGCTGTATTGCTCAACGCAACATGGTGAACCAACCCATAATCATAGGGAGTAATGGCATAGCTAACATTGCAGCAACTACCATTAAGACATTAATAGTTGAGGTAGTATCTTTAAAATCGTCATCATGATTTGACATATTACGGGCCTTATAAAACAAACTGCGAATAATTGAAAGCGCATATTTTAGCCGATTTAATACAGCATAGATAGGAGTAATTAAGACCTTTTACATAACGATTTATTGTAACTAACTACAACTTGGTTTATAAAATAATATAGTGTTACAAGTCCATCTATTGGAGTAAAACAATACTAGCAATAAAATAGGCAATAAGTGTAACCACACCACCAAACAAAGCGTAAGGCATTTGTGTTTTAACATGCTCAAGTAAATCACAACCAGAGGCAATAGAAGATACTGCGGTAGTGTCAGAAATAGGCGAACAATGATCACCAAAAATACCTCCCCCTAAAATTGCAGCGACCACTAAGGAAGGAGGTAAGCCCAGCGTTTGAATTAATGGTACGCCAATTGGGATCAAAATAGCAAAGGTCCCCCATGAAGTTCCTGTACTAAATGATATAATTGCACCTACCAAAAATAGCATAGGTACAATAAAGGTAATGGGTAAATGCTCACCAACAATCCCTGCTATAAATAGACCGGTACCTAAATCTTTTAAGCTTGCACCTAGGGTAAGTGATAATAAAACAATAACGACTAAAGGTAATAACTCAGCAATACCTTTAAAGCCAACTTTAACCAATTTTTTATGGGTGAAATGGTTAGAAAAGCGTAATAAAAAGTAGCTTACAGCGAGGGCTAAGCAGGTTGCATAAAGGACAGACTTACTACCACTGCCTGCCGTTATATCACCATTACCGCTCCAGTACATAAAAACAAACATGCTAATAACCATTGTCATCAAGGGTACTAACATATAGCGAGCCTTAGTAGCAGGCACTATAGTTTGTTCACGAAAATCAGCTAGGGCTTTTGCCTGTTTTTTTAAAACTACAGATACAGTATCTGTATCATTATTGGGTAGTTCTTTTAAGGCTAGTTCAGTATCACGAAGTGGACCATGCACATTATCGGTAACCACGGTATAAATAACCATAAGCAAAGCCATAATCGCGTAAAAATTAAAAGCAACAGAGCCCCATAGAATTGATATAGGCGATTGCGCAAATTGATAATTACTTAACAGTGCTAGCACATAGGCGCCCCAGCCATTAAGTAACACTAAAATACATATAGGGGCACTAGTACTATCAATAATATACGCTAGACGAGCACGACTCATCTTAAATTTATCAAATAAGTCTCTTGATAAAAGACCTGCAGTTAACACACTTAAATTCGATTCAATAAATATCACTGTGCCAGTAAACACAGTTAAACTTCCTACTTGCCTTTTACTCTTAGCAATACCTTTATTAACTAATTTTTCTACGGCAGCAGTTACCCCTCCAGAGTCGCGAATATAAGCTAATAATGCGCCAATAAGTATACTAAACACTAAAATACGAGCATTACTGGCGGAGCTAACCACACTAATAATACGTTCAATAAAACCGACAAAGGCGAAGAATAATGCCAAATAATGATGCGATGAGCCAATCAATAATTCAGCTGAAAATATCGCCGTTAACAAGGCAAGAATAACGTCTTTTTTCCATAAAACAATAACAATCGCAACCAAAGGTGGCAGCACAGACAACCATTCCATAAAAGACCTAACCTATCAGTTTGATATTGATAATAAACAATGAGGGAGAACGTTATAACGACGTACATTTTTATAGAGCAGTTTGGCAAATAGCGGAAACAGATACAATCAATTTAACCTAAACTAGCACACTAATATGAAAATTTAGCTATTTAAATGCCCATGTGTCTTGAATGATATTTATTTTTAATCACCCCTTAATGGATAGTATAATAATACTGAGTCAATTATTAAAAGTACTAATAGATTTTTACAGAGTATTGATCTTGTAATAACAAAAAACCCGAAGTAACTTCGGGTTTTCATTGAATAAGCACATTAAAATGTAAAGAATTAATAGTAACTGTCTTCTTTATTGTGCGCTTGTGGGTCATCGATTATGTCATTAATGTTAACTTCAAAATTATTAACATTATTACAGTCAATCATATAAATAGTATGCGTTGAACCATCAACCCATGTAACGGTACCGCTGCCTTTTTTACTGCCACATTTCATACCAATGTGAATATCTTTAAACTCCATAAGGCCTCCTAAATATAAACTTAAAACGTGTCCTAGGGTATTAATTAGTTAACACATTTTTCAAGTCTATTTCTTTAAGTGTTCGACATCTATTATAGTGAGCAAGTATAAGAAAGCGAGATGTATAGATGGCTAATTAAGCTATGTATAGTGTTTATAAAAGCAACTATTTAAAATATATACTAAAAAAAGATTATAAAAATTATAAAAAATTAAATCTTAAGGTAAAAATTCATAGCCTAAAGTACAGCCTCTACTAGCGCCTGTCACTGCCGGCATATTACTGACTAAATCATGATCAAATGCAAAAGCCAGCCATGCAAAGGCCATTGCTTCGAGCGCATCAGCATCAATATTAATATTTTTTAAACTGTTAAATATATACCCTGAGGTTACAGAGTTTAACTCTTGCTCAAGTTGATTAACTAGTGTTTGGTTATGAACCCCACCACCACATAAATACACCTGTGCTTGTGGGCTAATAGTCGTAATAGCATTAACGATACTATTTACCGTAAAAGCAAGTAAAGTCGCTTGAACATCGACGGCATTAATAATTGATAACTTTACTATCACATTGTTGGCAATAGGCGTGTTATTATTTTTGATCTTGGTATTATTTAGTAATTCTTGTTGATGCTCAGGTAAAGTTAACAACGCGTTATTTAATTGGTTTTTTAACCACCTAAGATTGAAGTACTCTCGGCCTGAACTTTTTGGTGCTGACGCCTGAATAAAGCTATCTGCCATGAAGTGAGTTAACAAATCTTGGTTTACTTTACCTTGACTCGCCCATTGACCACTTCGATCAAACTTATCAGCACAGTTTGGGTGACAGTGAACAAACCAATCATCTAGTAAGGCATTACCGGGGCCAGTATCAAAACCTAATACAGCTTGCTTGCTATTTAACTTAGGTAAAAATGTTAGATTAGCAATACCACCAATATTAACCAATACATGATGATTTTTGGCACCGGTAAATAACTGTTGATGAAAGATAGGAACTAAGGGCGCTCCTTGCCCACCTAACGCCATATCTTTTTTTCTAAATTGGCCAATAACGCGAATTCCTGTCAAAATTGCTAGAGTTTGGCAACAACCTATTTGTAGCGTAAAAGCGTTATCACTACTGGGACGATGGCGAATAGTTTGCCCATGATTACCTATCGCAGTAATATTACTAGCATCAAGCTTTTGTTGTGTAAGTAAGTCTACTATTGCCTGAGCAAACAAATGTGCTAAAGCAACATCTAAGTGAAAAGCTCGATCAATTTCATTAGAGCTGGGCTCATATAGTGAGATAATTTCACTGCGTATTTGCTCAGAATAGGCTTGATAATAACTAGCGACTAAACGTGGTTGAGTAGTTTTTTCAGGATAGTCGACTAAAGCTAAATCAATACCGTCAGCACTGGTACCTGACATGATCCCAATATAATAGCCGTAACATTGCACCTTTGTATGACTAGTCATTGGTAACAACATTACTATCTAGTGTTGATAGCTGAGCATTTTTAACACCTGATAACGCTACTTTACGCAGCTCTGCTAACAGCGAAAATTGTTTTTTATATTTATTAGCAATGGGTTGAGCATCAGGTAATTTTACCGTACGTGGATTACGGTGCACACCATTGAGTAAAAACTCATAGTGTAAATGTGGGGCTTGGGACATGCCTGTTGAACCAACATAGCCAATAATCTGACCTTGTTTTACGCGTTGACCTTTTTTTACAGCGCGTTTAGAAAAATGTAAGTACTTAGTTACTATGCCATTACCGTGCTGTAAAAAAACATAATTACCATTATATTTATTGTAGGTTGAATGTGTCACTTTACCATTACCCGCAGCAACTACTGGTGTACCTTTTTTAGCAGCATAATCAATACCACGATGTGCTTTCCAACGTTTTTGAATAGGGTGAAAACGGCGAGGTTTAAAGCTAGAGCTAATGTATTTAAAATTAACGGGTGCCCTTAAAAATGCTTTGCGCATACTTTTACCGTCAGGACTGTAATATTCATCATCAGTAAAACGAATAGCTTGAAATTTTTCGCCTTGATTTATAATCTCAGCAGCCAAAATATTACCTGTACCAATATATTCACCGTCAATAAACTTTTTTTCATAAATTATTTGAAAGCTATCATCTTTACGAATATCAAGCGCAAAATCAATATCCCAACCAAAAACATTAGCAAAATTAATAATTTGACTATCACTTAAACCAGCGACAACACCAGCATTCCAAAAACTTGAGGTTATCGTACCATAACTAAAACTCTCTCGAATCGAGACTTGCTTAGTTTCACGGTGTGATTGATAACTATCACCCACTAAATTAATAAACAGAGTTTCAGTTTTCGAAAGTGGGTATTCTAATGCCGCAAGTTGTGACTCTGGATCGCTAGCGATACGCAATTCATCACCCACATTTAAACGTTTTAATAATTTACTATCGTCGCCTTTAGCGGTACTTACTGCGTATGTGGTTTGGGCGCTAAACCCCAAACGCTTTAAAATTAAGGCTAACGAATCACCGCTACGTACTTTGATAGTTTGCCAACTTAAACGGGCTAGTTGCTTTAACGAGTCAACTTTTACTTTAGGTACTAATTTCAAGTCTTTGTTGCTCAAAGATAAGCTACCTTCTTGCTGCGTAGTTTGACTTTTTTTCAGAGAGGGTAATGGCTTTATAACTTGCTGACGTTGATTTTGTACAGCTAAATGCTGAATCGTATGATTTGTGGTTGTTAGGCCAGAGTGAGGCACAATATCAGTAGGCAAAGCAATATTAATTCGCTTGCCAATTTTTGTAGAATGATGGTCATACGTTTTTTTGTCTACCGGAATAATAAATAACGCAAATAAAAATACGCTACTTACTAAAATAATCAGTCGATGTAACTTTGGGAGACTGTTAAATATTTTTAATAAGGTTACTAACCAGTTTTTTAACACAAGGCTACTCGGACGTTTCATAGCAAGGAACAATAAATCATGCGCAAATTCAAGACTAAATGGACTATATCAAAACTACGTTCAAACTACACAAAAATATAACTAGTACAAAAATCATTTTTCAACATACTTACCGTACTACTGGTTTTAGTAGCAAGTTGGCGTTAAGAGATATGCATGGCTTTTGTAATAATCAGGGTATGTCTTTAACAATTAATGTATAGATTTACCTGATAATACATAATTCTTAGTAAAAATATCATTGAATGGTTTTATCCCAACTTAAAAGTACAGTAGAATTCGAGCATTAAATAAACATTACTTACATCAAATAAAAATCGACTGTTTTACTGGTCAAGTTTGTAGTTATAAATTAGGCAAGTTATTCAGTATAAACACTCCTTCACAACCAAGGGTTTTTATTATGAAGCTGCTATTTATTCGTACCTGACTTGCTACTCAACAAACTGTCACTCGTATTGTAAATCTGATGAAGTATTAAAATCAGTCAGTGGAGTCATAATGACCGAAGTTAACCAAGCATTTGCGGAACTAAAGCGCGGTGCAGAAGAGATCTTAGTTGAAGAAGAGTTACTCACTAAATTAAAAACCGGTAAGCCACTAAAAATTAAAGCAGGCTTTGATCCAACAGCGCCTGATTTGCATTTAGGACATACGGTATTAATTAATAAACTTCGCCAATTTCAACAGCTAGGACATGAAGTTATTTTCTTAATAGGTGATTTCACCGGTATGATTGGCGATCCAACTGGTAAAAACGTTACTCGTAAGCCATTAACTAAAGAAGATGTGTTAGCCAACGCAGAAACTTACAAAGAACAAGTTTTTAAAATACTGGATCCGGCTAAAACCACCGTTGCTTTTAATTCAACATGGATGGAAAAACTTGGCGCTGCTGGTATGTTACAACTTGCTTCTCGACAAACTGTAGCGCGTATGATGGAACGTGATGATTTTAAAAAGCGCTACGCTAATGGACAAGCTATTGCCATTCATGAATTTATGTATCCCTTAGTTCAGGGTTGGGACTCAGTTGCTTTAAAAGCCGATGTCGAACTAGGCGGTACCGATCAGAAATTCAATTTATTGATGGGCCGTGAATTACAAAAATCTGAAGGTCAACGTCCACAAACTGTCTTAATGATGCCGCTACTTGAAGGTTTAGATGGCGTACAAAAAATGTCTAAATCGTTAGACAATTATATTGGCATAACTGATAGTCCAACCGACATGTTTGGCAAAATCATGTCTATTTCTGATGTGTTAATGTGGCGTTATTATGAACTGTTAAGCTTTAAACCCCTTGAAGAAATTGAAAACTATAAAGTAGATATTGAAAAGGGTAAAAATCCACGTGATGTTAAAATTGACTTAGCAAAAGAGTTAATCACCCGTTTTCATAATGAAGCCGCTGCTCAAACTGCTCATAACGAATTTATCAATCGTTTTCAAAAAGGTGCAATGCCTGAAGATATGCCAGAGCTTACCATTACTACTGAAAACGGTGAGATAGCCATCGCTAACTTACTCAAAGAAGCCGGTTTAGTAACCAGTACTTCAGATGCATTTCGTATGATAAAACAAGGTGCAGCTAAAATTGATGGTGAAAAAATTACCGAGCGCAGTGTAGTTATTAACGCTGGTAGCACCGCTGTTTATCAAGTAGGTAAGCGAAAATTTGCACGTATTACCGTTTACTAAGATTAATTCGCTTGTCATCATTAAAAACCAGTAATGAATTTACTGGTTTTTTTGTGTTTTTTTATACATAAACTATGCTTGATAAGTAATAATATTATATTAACTAATTGTTTTATACTGTAATTAAGATAATGTGAGTGAAGTAATATATTGTTCTAAATATGATGAACATAGATGTAAGCTACCTGATGATATATACGCTTACCTTACTTACCTCCTATTGCTGATTTATTAGAAGATATAGCTCAATGAATCCAATTCAATAAACGAGGCTAAATAATGATTAAAAGCACACAAGCACCAAAATTAAATCGATGTTTGCGCAAAAAAAAATATTTATCACTTTCCCTAGTCGCCTTGAGCACACTTACTGCCGCAGCGAATGCCCAACAAACCGATGAAGAGCGTATTAAAAATTTAGAACAGCGCTTAATTGAGCTAGAACAACAAATACAAGTCCAAAAACAACCTACAAACCAACATGCAACTACCAAGTCATCACAAACGGCCAAAACTACAGATCTACTGCTGCCTACAACGGCACAACGTCCTAGTCATGCCTTTGATGTCCCTGATAAAAGTATTGTATTAAGTCATAGCGACACTACTTTACAAATTGGTGGTCAAATCTGGTTAGATGCTATTTACAATAATGGTGAAATGACTAATCGCGCTGGCTTTCAAACCTCCTCCATAGCGTATGAAAATAATACTACCAAAGACAATACTTTATTAACTGCTGGGCAGTCGAAATTATCATTTAAGAGCTTCACTCCAACAGAATATGGTGTCATGACAACAAGGTTTGAGTTTGATATGTTCGATAGCCAAGGTAATGCGGATTTTCACCTCACGCACCTTTGGGGTGAAATAGGAGATTTTGGTGCTGGTCAAACGTTTAGTGGCTTTATGGACATTAATTCTTTCCCAAACACGCTTGAATATTGGGGACCTAACTCCATGGTGTTCACCCGTCAGCCACAAATCAGATATAACACTGCAGTAAGCAAGCAAGGCCGTATGATGTTCACTATTGAAAAATCAGGTAGTGATTTTGCTTTGCCATCTAACCTTACTAACCCCAGTTATGACAATATTAACGAACTGCCAGACTTTACTGGATCCTATCTGCATAATGGCGATTTTGGTTATGTAAAAGCGGCCATAATACTTAGAAAACTTGGTTATGAAACCTCTACTGAAAAAGATACAACGATGGGATTTGGTCTAAATTTATCTGGATCATTTACTTTATCAGATGAACATTCTATACAATTTCAATTGGTTCACGGGCAAGGTATTGGTCGCTACATAAATGATACCTGCTGTAATTATTACAGTAATGAAACGGGTGGTGTTGATGCGGGCTTAGACGCTAATGGCCGCTTAAAAGCAATTCCTGTTACAGGCGGTTTTGCTTACTTCAACAAGCAATGGGATCAGCAATGGACTAGTGCTATTGGTTATAGTTACCTCTCTGTAGACAACTTAAGTAGTCAAAAAGCTAAGTCAATAAAAAACAGCACCTACTCCACCGCTAACTTAATGTGGTCAGAAGGTCATGTAAAAGCAGGTATTGAACTACAATACGGTGAATTACAAAGCAGTTCAGGTCTTGAAGGTGACAATTTTAGAATACAAACATCTGTTGGTTTTAAATATTAATAAGGAATACATACAATGAAATTCAACCATTACGTCATTATTTTAGTCCAAATCTGTGTCTTAGTTTGCGCTAACCCAGTCTGGGCAAAAGCTAGTCAACAGCCAGCTATTCAAACGGTATTAGATCAAGCATACCTTAAATTTAAAAGTCAAAATCCAGGTAAGAATGCTGATTATATACCTGCATTAGCTGAAGTTGATTCAAAATTTTTTGGTATAGCGCTTGTCACTACCGATGGAAAAGTCTACACCAAAGGTGATGTTAGCCAAGCGTTCTCTATTCAATCAATTTCAAAAGTATTTACCTTGTCTTTGGCCATGGAACAAAAAGGTCCACAAAATATCCTTGATAAGATTGGGGTGAATGCGACAGGTTTAGCCTTTAATTCAGTCACTGCGATAGAGTTAAATGAAGACCGAAGTATCAATCCACTGGTTAACGCAGGCGCTATGGCGGCAGTGAGTTTACTCGATGGTAAAGATCAAAAAATAAAATGGTCGTCACTTTCGTCATGGTATAACCAATTTGCCAACCGTAATTTAGGCGTGTTAGAAAATGTCTATCAATCAGAGTCAGAAAATAACGGCCACAACCGCGCCATTGCCGAGTTACTGACCTCATATGACCGATTTTATGGCGATGTCGATTTAAATTTAGCAGTGTATACCCGCCAATGTTCTGTTGGTGTTACCGCTAAAGATTTGGCTATAATGGCTTCTGTTTTTGCCAATAACGGCATGCATCCTATTAGTAAACAACGTTTAATGACCAGTGATAACGTCAAGCATGTATTAGCGGTAATGACTACTGCTGGCCTTTATGAAAATAGTGGTGAATGGGCTTATCAAGTAGGGTTACCAGCTAAAAGTGGTGTAGGCGGTGGTATTATTGCTGTTGCCCCTGATAAATTTTCTGTTGCAGTATTTTCGCCACGCTTAGATGAAGCAGGTAACAGTATTCGTGCCCAACAAGCCATTGGTTATATTGCAGAAGCATTAAACGCTAATATTTTTTAATATATGATTAGTCACTGATTACTAAGCAATAAGCAATGACTTTATATCTTAAAACCAGTCAAAAGACTGGTTTTTTATTAATCATTCTGTGGAAGGCTTTGTAAAAAATGTGCTAGCTGTATCGAAAAACCACATGATTTCATCCATCGAATAGCATCATCAGGAGAACTAAAGACCCGCCGCTCATATTGCCCCTCACTTTGTGGGACAATATTTTCAAGCAACATATTTTTCCATACTGATGGCGCATAAATATGGCAATCTTTAACACAACCATTGTCTTTAAATGCCTGACAGTGAGCAATAAGGTGTGACGCAATTTCAGGTACACCCAACTCCCAATCATCAAACAATGAAAAAATAGCCCATTGACTACCGTTGAGCATCGCTGTTCTTTCTTTAAACTCTTGACTGTATTGAATAGCAGCCTCTTCATTCCATGTACCACTAAACCACTGTAATACATAATTATCTATAACGAGCATACGCCAATCACCGTGAACTGAAAACATTGAGTCTACCTATATAAAATTTCAGTGTATTAAGTGTAATATGTTTTCACCTTAATAATACAAAAGGTAGTAAGGTAAAAACAAACTTTAGATAATCTCTGTAACGTAAATTAACTAGCTTGCAACATGTAGTCGCTATATAGCAACGTTATAACCAACATAATTTAATCTGTGTTGAGTTCAGTCACAGGCAATAAGCCAAAATAATATAAATAATGCTAGCACTATTTCAATACATCAATTTAGTAAGCTTTTACTAGATTTTTTCAATGTTGTAGCCCTGAGCTTTCAGTAAAGCCAGTACACTGTCTCTTCCAACTAAATGAGCAACACCCACTAAGACAAATTCTTTATGGCTATCATTTGTAAACATCCGCTCAATATGAGGGATCCAATTTTTATTACGTTGAATGAGTAGTGCGTCAATAGTGCTAGGATCATCCTCCATAGGCTTGATACCTAACTCATAAAGCTGTTGTTCATTTCCCGCTCGCCAGGCTGCTAATAACCCCGTAAACAATGTTTTAAAATCTCTCATTTGGGATAAACTTGATTTAATAAAACGTTCTTCATCACCTGCTCCCATGTTTGCTATCATACTAAGTTGAAATGAGACCTCTTCAAAATAAGCAATAGGTTTTTTATCAGTATTCGCTTTTGTACTGTAAAAAGCATCCACGCCTTCCCCAGAGAGTTGAGCTTTTTCTACTTCTAGCATTGCTAGCATTGTCATTAAAAAACCAGGTTTAAACTGTTCAAACATGGCTAAATCAGCACCTAGGGTTTTAACATATCGTGATAATTCTTGATATGTCTGAGTAGAGATGAAGTCCTTAAGCAAGTCGCCATTTTCGTAGGTCATTTGCTGCATCATTTTCATTTGAAACCCAGTATCACTTTGCTCGGGTAATTTGGTTTCTAAAGCAATACTGTGTGTATTGTTATAAGCGTATTCAAATTCTTTGGGTAATGGAAAGGCTGAGGGTGGTAATATATGTACCGTGCCACCAATAAAAATATGATCGTTATTTTTTGATACTTTCCACACTGATGAATCAGCCTGAGTGGTTGCTGGGAGCAACGCAGAAAGCATCAGTAACCCAGCCACTAAAGACTGTTTCCCTTTACATTTAATCATTATTTGTCCTTAATTTATTTAATATGATGGGGCTATTATTTAAAAAATAAAAGTTATCCTACTCTAACCTCTGCTTATCATCACGAAAGTAATGAATAAAATAATAACCTGACTCTGTGATAATTAATTTAACTTATCTTAATTGAATTTAACTCATTGGTTTTAGTTAACCCTTTTATTTATCGATACATCTTGTTAGGCTAATCAATCAACTTGTGTTAAAGACTACCACGTGCATAAACCATTATTCAATAAACTTACTTTTCTCCTTAAATTGATTATTTTAGTTGTATGTACGCCTATTTTATTGAGTTGTAGTGCTCAAAAAAATCATGTGTTTTATCAATCAACGTTTAATTTTTCAGCGATAAAAGAGTACAGTTTTTATGTAAGTGATTCACCCTTTTACAACAGTCAAAGCTTAAGCCATGATCAACGTAACAGAGTAGAAATTGCAATAGAAAAAGCACTTCTCAAAAAAAATTTAGTCTATACAGAGCCAGCTAATGCAGAAATGATTGTCACCTATCACCTAACAAAAGGTAGCCGAACAGACTATCAAGCTTATAACAAGGTAGTACGATTTTGTGCGGCCTGTTTAAAAGCCAATACGTGGCAAAAGCACAACAATCAATGGCAGGTATATAACGAGGGTCTAATTATCGATTTTGTTGATCCAGTAAAAAAACGTTCGGTGTGGCGAAGTATATCGCCCCTTAAATTTAAGCCAAAAGACAGTGGTGCCGAACGAAATCAAAAAATAATCAACGCGGTTGATGATATGATTACACAATATCTTAAATAACAACTTAAATAATAAATAGGCTATAACACTATTTATTTAAGGTGTACTCTATCCAAGTTGCTCATAGCGTTTTATAATGCGGCAATCAAATGACATAAGACTATTACTTAATATGAATTTCCCCGATGATGAAACAGGCCAAGTATTAGCCGAAATGCAGCAAGCTGGTATTGATTTAAGCCAATCTTGTAAAGTCGTATTTTTCCATTTATTCGAACAAGAAAGTCAAGCTAAGTTAATGGCTGAACACATTCAAGAACATTACCCTTCGGTTAGTATTGAACTACACCCGGATGAAACACCTAATGTTTGGGATGTAGATCTAACCTTAACAATGGTGCCAAGCCATCAAGCTATTTCAGAACAAGAGGCTACGTTTGAAAAAATTGCTTCACAATTTTCTGGTTACAACGATGGTTGGGGAGTTGAGGCTTAACACTAAGCTTAGATATTATTCATGCTCACTTTCTATTTTAAAAAATATAAAATGTATGTAGCTATAGCCGCTCAGTCTGTAGCGTTATCATTGTGCTCATCTCATAGCAACAGGTTTAATCGTTACCGTAGGTTTTTTACTCGCATGATTGTTAATAGTGTTGGTGCTAAAATAAAGTTAACCGGTAATATCGATAAAGACACTGATATACTTATTGTAAACCATCAAAGTATGTTCGATATTTTTTCACTTGAACAAGTCATTGGTAATGACATTCGCTTTATTGGGCGAACAGGCATTATGGATAAGTGGCCCGTCTCTAAAATTGTCAATATGGTCGGTCATATCACAGTTAATCAACAAGACAGTAGAGCTATTATTAAACTGTTAAAAGACGTTAAAGTGTGTAAAGGAAAAAAAGTGATCATCTTTCCTGAAGGAACACGATCACAAACTGGTAAAATAGAACCATTTGAAGCAGGTGCTAAATTACTTGTTGAAAAACTTAAACTTAAAGCGCAACCAGTAGTTATTAAAAATATTTTAGATATTTATAATGAATCAAATAAAACAGCTACATCTGGGGCAGTTGAAATTGAAGCCTTGCCTGCAATAACTATTACTGAAAACTGGTATACCTCAACTCATCAAGCTATGAGTAAAACCTTGAAACAATAATAGTGTCTTTACATAGGTAAGATTTCGCCCATTATAAAAGCTAAAGTAGATAATGAAATATTAACCTACTTGGTATCATTCTTGTCGACGGGATCTTTTTTTACATTGGTTTTTGGCGTTTCAATAATACTAAAAGCAGGCAATGATACATGCCAATAAATTGCCGCTAAACGTAAAGCCAAGGCAGCGCTAATAGCGACAATAGTGGCGTTTGTATCAGACCAATTTAGCCAATGTAGTAAAATAAAAAGGCTGCCACCTAACATAGCTGCTAATGCATAAATCTCTTCGCGTAAAATCATAGGTATAACGTTACACAGCATATCTCGAATCATACCGCCAGCAACTCCAGTGATGGTACCAAGTACAATAGCCACAGGTACAGGGGCATCTAAATATAAGGCTTTTTGCGTACCTATTACCGCAAATAATGCTAACCCTAGAGCATCCGCAATTAATAAAAAACGTTTAGGGATCCTTTTAGGTTGCCGAATAAGGCCAATAGTTAACAATGCTGTAACTAAAATAACATAAAGATAATATGGTTTTTCTAACCAAAATACTGGGGTTTGTAAAATAACATCGCGAATCGTACCACCTCCAACGGCAGTAACTGAAGCTAACACCACAACACCAAAAGGGTCGAGTGAGTAGCGTCCAGCCATTAACGCACCTGACAAAGCAAAAACAATAATACCAAAAATATCTAAATAATATAAAAGCTCCGACATAATCTACCTTTTATAACATTAAGCTAAAAATTTCGTAGCAAAAAGTAACAACAATCAGTAAAACTAATGATGCATAAAGACAAAAATTAATTTTCGCTGTGGCGATAATAATATCTCGGGGTTCAGGTTGCTTAGCTAAATCATTAAAGGCAATTTTTCGTAATTTTTGTTCGTTATACATGGCGACTCCTCCTAGCCGAACACCTAAGACTAACGCATGTGTCGCAATAACAAAATCATCATTAAGTTTAAAAAAATACATCCGCGTTAATCGCCAAAATAATACCCTGTTTGACTCAAGGTTAGCTATTAGCATTAACAACGCCATCAGACGACTCGGTAACCACTGTAGTATTTTAACTAGCCGTTGACTAAATAAGCCAAAATAGTGAAACTGCGTCAGCTTAGTATTCCAACAGTAATGTATTTCAAGTAATAAACGATAACTCAATGCTGCCAAAGCCCCCGCACAAAGGTAAATAAAACAAACGACATAAACTTGTTGTGTTATCCGCAACAACTGCATTTCAATGGTAGCTTTACTTAAGCCTAGGGTTGATAGCAGCTGAATATCTCTTAACAACCAAGGCCTAAGCAATTTTTTTGCAATATATGTTTTATTTGCAACCAAAGCCTGTGCAATACTTTTAGTTATTTTACCTAAACTTATTGTGCCTAAAGCTAAATACAGTAATAACCCTTGCCATAAAATATCTACCGCGACAAAATCTGCAAATAGCCATAATATAATCACTATTGGTGCCATAGTGATAAATAATGCTAAACAACCTGCCAATGTTTGCTGTTGAATACTGTTATTAACACGGTTTACCTTATCGGCTAACTGTGAGCAATAAAACTGAAAAAAACGCAGCGGCTGATACTGACTAAAACAACTGATCACACCATTGATAACCAAAACCACAATAAGCAAGATTAAATCACGACTTAAAGGCATTAAAGCGATAAATTCTGGCATCTATTAACCCTTATTTTGGGGTGCTATTCATTAATATATACTTAATTAACTATTCAGACTAACAGAAGAATGGCCTTGCAGTTGCGCCAGCATATTTAGTACCAACTCTGAAGAATTAACCGCGGCAGTTTGCAAATACTCTTCAAAGGTATGTGGTGATTCTTTGCCAGCAATATCAGATAAGGAGCGAATAACTACAAACGGAGTATTGAGTTGTAAACATGCCTGCGCAATGGCAGCTCCTTCCATTTCTACCGCTGCCATCGTTGGAAAGTTGGCTCTCGCTTTAGCTACATCATCCTCTTTTGTCATAAAAGTATCTCCAGTAGTGATTAAACCCAAAACGGCCTTGATGTTTTGTTCTTTGCTTTGATTTAGTTGCTCAATACCCTTATTAGCGGCTGCAATTAAGGTAGCATTTGGCAAAAATGCCGCGGGGTTTGCCGGAAGTTGTCCGACTTCATAACCAAATGCTGTTAAGTCCACGTCGTGATATCTAACTTCTGAGCTAACCACAATATCGCCTACTTTTAGACTACTATCAAAACCACCAGCAGAGCCTGTATTAACGACATAGTCAACTGCAAAGCGGTCAATAAGCATTGCCGTTGCTAATGCTGCAGCCACCTTGCCTATACCCGATTGAACAATGACCACCTCACTGTTATTTATTTTTCCTTGATAAAAAGTATAACCGCCGTGCACAGTATGCGAAGCATCGGTTAACTGTGCTTTTAAAATAGCAACTTCAGGCTCCATTGCGCCAATAATTCCTGCTTTCATGATAATTCCTGTTTATTATATTTACTCTACTGAGCAATAAGATTTTGAGCTAGTTTACTGACTCTAATGTGTTATTAACTTGGGTTTATAAGTGTACACTTACTGATTTACTTAACTCACCTCAGTGATTGTTATTTCATTTCATAGGTTTATAAATTTTATTAACCTCGTAACTTTATTTGCAATATCGTTTTTTGTTAAGATAAATTGGCTTGCGAGTGTTAATGGCTCAATGATAGAAGTCTAGCAATAGCTTTTTAAGCCCCAAAATATCAATTTTTCACAATACTCTACTTCATAGCCAAACGCTTTACTTCGCTTGTTATCTGCCAACAATAATTTTGTTAAT
>Ga0115006_10000181_pt1 | contig 32353 bp, 28 predicted proteins | sample ArcOceMetagenome_3_FD_88943 | JGI IMG/M metagenome (GOLD analysis project Ga0115006, IMG submission 88943) | Marine eukaryotic phytoplankton communities from Arctic Ocean - Arctic Ocean- Svalbard ARC20M Metagenome | ecosystem: Environmental > Aquatic > Marine > Oceanic | place: Arctic Ocean...
AAAAAAAGTACTGGATTCAATAATCTCATTTTAACTCAACTATTAAACCCCTTCGATAATTTCAATTTTTACCATTTAAAAGGGATTATGGTCCTATTTTTGATAGAACTATTCTTACGTTTGGAAAAAAAAAATTTTTTCCATTGGTTTTAGGAACTTATTTTCATTTAGATTATTTATTTTGAAGAAATTTCATCTTAAGAATCTAAGTACCAATATAATTTTTATTAACATTAAAAAGTTTTCGTCAAGTTAGATATGAGATATATTTTGATTTAAAAACTTAAATATATTTTGGTTATCTACCCAAAACTTTATAAATTTTGTGGATTACATTTGAAAATATTTAAACATTTATAATGATCAAATTTTTTTTTAGTTCTCTAACCATTTTCACTACCTTTAATATTTTCATGACTTCGAAAAAACCCGCTTCATTATTGAAATTTTTCTTTAACCTATTTAATTCAAATAAAGTCTGTCCAGATCGGTAAAAAAACTTTTGCAATAAATTTAGAAGTTTCTGGGTAAGGGAAAGTTTTTTAAGAGTTTTATTGGAAATAAGGGTTAATTCAGATTTTAATTTTTTGAGAAATTTTGGTTTAGAATCAAAAAATATTTCTAATCCATCAAAAACATCACTCCAATGAACTCGATCACGTAAATCGATTTTTGCCCTACATTGACAGAGTTTTTGAATAACAATTAAAAAATTCGATGATGACATGAGATACCCAGTTTTCAAATTTTTAATTTTTTTATAAAAAAAGAGCAAAAGTTCAAATGATGAATTAGTTAACCTTGAATTTGGAAAATTTTGAACAAAATTTAAATATTTTTTAAAAAATAACCTAGAAATCCTTTTTTTAAAAATTAGATGTTTAAAAATTGAAAGCCTATTTAATTCATTTATTATTTGATTTTGTTTTGTATTTGAAATTTTTTTTTTTCTTTGATATTTCAATATTTCTAACGCTTCAATTTTTTCATTTATTTCAATATTGTTTTTTCTTATGATATATAGCAAATGGTTCGTTTTAAAATTTTTTGTAGTTTCGTCAGAAAACTCATTAAAATATTTAAGACTTCTCTTCTCTTCTTTTTTTATTTTCATAAAAAAAACAAATAAACTATTTTTTAAAATCCAACTATTTTTTTTAAGAGTTTTTAGTATTAACTTAATGTTTGAACTAAAATTATAAGGTCCTTTCTTGCCGGGTAGAATATTAATAAAAAACACGGAATTTCTGAATTTAAAATTTTTTTTTCTTGATTTAACCGACCCCTTTGAAAATTTTGAATTGAAATACGTGTTGAAATCATTAAAACTAAAAAAAAAACTCCGTGGAAAAGATTTAGATAATTCTTTTAAGAACGAGATTTCAGAAACCAAATTAATTGATACAAATAAAAAAGAATACATAAGATCATTGCGTCGAATATTTTTAGAGTTAGTCTTTTGTTGAGACATTAAAAGTATTAAACAGGCCTTTAGACCCTCATTTTTTGTACAAACAGGTCTCAAATTTTTTATAAATAACTGGAAAAGATCAAAGATCGAAACAAGACGATGTATTAAACAAAATTCTTTTTTTGTTAAAAAACAATTATCTTTATATTTTAATTGAAATTTTAAGGAATTTTGTAAATATCTACTTTCAAAATAAATACCAAAGAAAAGCTTTTTTTCGAAAAACGAAAAACTGCGTTTGAAAATCGGATGCAGTTTTATATGGGCCTCACAAAATATTTTTTGACCATGTATCTCTGTAATTTCTTTATTTCCAAAAATATTTAATATAAAAGATTCGGTTGATTTTAGTTTTTTGAAGTTTATTGATATCCCCCCTATTTTTACTTTCTGGAAATTCTCACCTACAAATCGAGTAAAATATGAATAAAAATTTTTAGAAATACAATTTGCTTTACTGCACAAAAATGGTAAGAATTGGTTTAGTGTATCTAAAATAAAGTAAAAAATACTTCCACATTTTTCACATTCAATTAAAATTGCTGAAACACGTATAATTTTCTTTTTTGTCTTTATTATACTTCCTTCTAATATAACTGTTTTACCCAAGAAAGTTGATATTAAATTATTTGTTTCTGGGATCAAAGACTTTTTAGAATTTTGTGAAATTAAATTATTCGAGAAAAAAAATTCGTTCTTGTAATTTATCTTAAATGTTTTGAAATGTCTTCTTGATTTAATTTTTAACACAAACAAAACGGTAAGATATATACAATGATCGGTTTCCAATGGTTTTTCGAATCTTATTTTTTCATAAATATTTTTTATAACATTAAATTTTTTCCAAGAACTACTTAAAATTTTGTTTTTTTCTCTATAATGTTTTCCATTTTTATAAAATATTAGACATCTTTTAAATAGTTGAAGACGTAACCAAATTCTAAACGATACTTCGGTAAATTTGATATTTTTTTTTGAGGTAATTTTGTATTAAAATGGCGCGAACTTTTAATTTTAAATCCTTTTTTGATCTTTAATTAATATATTAGCATTAGACAAATTGAAGAAGAAAAGTGTATCGAAAAGATTCAAAACTTAACTCTCTTTTTTCGAACTAGTTAAAATTCATATGATTTTAATAATAACGACAAGGCTTTATTACATTTTCCTACCAACAAACTTATAGCTCGATGAAATAAGATTTCTGGACTAATGACTCCTGTACTTTCAATAATAAAAGTTACTTTGTTTTTCACTCTACTTATTCGAATTGGTCTTCCATTATCGAAATTTTGCTTCAAACATTCTTTACATAAAGTACAATACTGAGGCGAAATTACATTCAAAGTTCTCTGATTTTTTTCTGGTTTTGATTTTATATCGAAGACTTTTACTGGACAAATTTCATTTATTTTATCTGCATTATAATTTAAAATTTCATCAACAATTTTTATATTTGAAGAGATTTTATAAAAAGCTGTCCCTACTGGAGAAAATTTTGCATGTTTGTTCCCTAAATTAATGATACAATGACATTCACATTTAATTTTTTGTCCTGGATTAAGTTTCAGAATTAATATATCTCGGCAAACCGGGTGAACCATAGAGTTTTTGTTCATTGAAGAAAATAGCCCGTAATTTTTAAATTTTAAGGATTTTGAATATACAGAAACCTTTTTGAATGATTTTGGTGAATTTTTAACATTGAATTCGAAAATAATTTTATTGTTTTCATTATGTTCATTTATTTTAATTCTATTTAAAAACCTTGATCCAACTGAAATTGGTATCAACCCTAGTCTATGAGCCAAATTTTCATCATTTAGAATGGATGAATTGCTGTAAAAAAATACTTTTTCAATTGCGACAGTTTCAATTTCTCCCAATAAGATTCTTCGTAGAGAATTCGCACTAGGTAAATTTATTTCATTTGTTTCTAGAATAATTTCGTCTCGATTAGATCTTAAAATTTTGAAAGTCATATTATTTCGATGATCAATTAGAGAATTACAGTTCATATTTTCATTAATTGTTTCCTGATTCCTAAGGAAAGTATTTTTCTTATAATCACCATATTTTGTATTTTTATTTGAATTTTGGGAAAATGACTTTAATAACCAATCAGTGTTTTTAATTTCCATTTTATTTAAAAATAAATTATTAGTCTAAAATAATGTTTTCTTAAAAATTAGTTAAAAATATAAAACTATGTTAACATATTTCTTTTTCTAGAACAAATCACTAAAAATAAAAGTCGTTTTTTCTATTTGATTTTAAAAATTCAAGAAAACAACTTATTTATATAAAATAATTACTTCTCTTAAATTAAATTAAAGGTTTTTGTTTATGAGAACAAAAAAAAATCTAACAAACATTCAAAAGATAAAAAAACTAAATGTTTTTCTGACAATTGAAAAAAAAAAACATCTATTGCTTAAAAGTGCAATAGGAATTAGATTTTTAATTGGATTTCGGAAGAATCTGTATTCAAGCATATTGGAATATAATTTTGCCGGATTTTTTTCAATAATAGATAGAAATAATTTTATCAAAAAAATTTTTATACTAAACTCTTTTATTAGGTTTTTTAGCTGGGGAGATAAAATCAAAACAATTTTTTTTAAGAATTTTCCAATTCAAAAAAATTTCCCTATTAAAATATTTATAGAAGAAAGCGTTGACGAATTTAAAATTTATTTGGATGAAAATTTAATACGGCTTGCCATAAAAAATAATCCTTTTGTAGGAAAATGCTGGCTATCGATTAAATCAGATCCATTTAAAAATAGAAATTTTTGGCATCAATTCTTAGATTCATGTTTCAAATTTATGACTGGAATTATATTTTCGCAAGAAAAATCTTTATTCATAGATTATATCAATATGTCTTTGGAAAAAAAAGTTTTTAAAGATCTTGATTTGGAAAATCTAAGAAATCATGGGAACAGGATTGAAATTTTTCCAACATATGATCAATTGATAAATCATGAATTGGCTTTTGGAGAGCACGAAAAAACCTATAAGACAATAGAAAATAGAAGTTATTTAAGGGGAATTAAATGGAGAAACCGAATTTACACAAAAAAAAAATCATGGATTGTTAGGGGATTTATTCCAAAAAAAATTGAACCACATTTATCAAATCTTCTTCTATGCTAAGATTTTTTTTGGTCATCTTTTCTTTATTACTCTTTATTTACATTTAAGGAAATAGAATTTAGAACGTTGGAAAAACGGTGGTCAATTGAGCAAAATTTAAAGTTATAGACTCTTATATATAATCGTCAGAATCTAAAATAGAACTAGGATTGTCGAAACTATGATTGATACCACCTAAGGAATATACCAGAGCAAAGAGGGATGTAATTAAAAGAAAAATTAAAAGAAATGTAATATTTGGATTTAACCACCAAGGAGCCTTTTCACCAGTTTGACTACCAAAGGGTGAGATAAAAAAAAATTTGTCTGAGGAGGAAGAGTTTTTTGAATTGTTTTTTGTTTGAAGTAACTCAGAAGATCGGGAGATTTCTTCGGCTTTATTTTGAGGTTTTTTTTTGTTGTCGATATCGTTCTTTTCAATCACGTCTATTATTTCAATTTCAAACAGTAAATCTGCATTGGGAGGTATAATTGGAGGGATGCCTTTTTTTTTATAACCATATTTAGATGAAATTAAAAATTTAGCCTTTTCACCCATTTTCATTGACTTAATTCCAATTTCCCAACCACTTATAACTTTTTGTTCTCCAACTACAAACGAAAAAGGTTTTTTTCTTGTTAAAGACGAATCAAAGACTCTTCCGTCACTCAATTTTCCTTGATAATTTAATTTAACGTCAAATCCATTTTCAATTAAAGGTCCACGACCTTCCTTGATTATTTTTTTTAACACCCCACCATCTTTTGAAATATTTTCATATAAAAGGTTATCTTCATCAGAAAAACCATTTAAATTCATTTTTTGGTGAACAAAAGTAATATTGTTTGATCGGTGAGAATTTTTTTTTTTTGACAATAAAAAATGACATTTGTGTTTATTTGATCTGTCAAACGTTAAAAAACTTCCTTTATTAATGTTTTGATTTAGTTGAAAATTTGTTTTGAATGTTATTGAATGGCAATAACACAAATTATTCATTTATATATGTTTAAAACAGGTGTCTTTGAATTTAATTGACATATTACTACTATAGTTTTTTTTTTGAAATTAGTTTACCTGGTAAAACTTTTTCACCTGTTAAAAAAATGTTTGACTTGAAATTAAAAAAACTATTATCTTTAATTAAATTATAAAAATAAAAAACTTCAGAAGCATGAGGATTAAATTTTTCATTATATATTTGGAGTTTGATTTTAAAATCTTTTCCCTCCATTTTATGTAATAAAAACTTGTCTTTTCTGTTTTTTTTTTTTACTAAATTCTTTTTATTATCATGAAAATCACTTCTCAAGTATCCGGGTTTATAATTATTAGGGATTTCTTTAACTGATTCCATTAAAAGAAGCTTTTTTCGTGATTTGAAGTCTACGATTCTCATATCTATAATTTGGTTTTCAACCCCTATCTCTAAACCGTTGCATTGGTTAAAAAGATATATCATTGTTTCTTCGGAATCACATTCGATATGAGCAAAGATTTTTTTATCTTTTTGGAAAATTGAACCCCTCACTTGTTTGGTTTTATGTATTGAATCAGAAAATTTAAGCTCATTTCTATGAAGATATTTTTTTTTTTTTAAAATTGAATTATAAGCGAAGATAGAAACCTTTCTAATTCCTCCAAGATGACCCTCGAACGGTTTAAGAATAAAGTAAATATCAGCCGCTTTTATAAATTTCCAATTTAATCCTGTTACCACCAACTGTTTATTCAAAATTGTTTTGGAAGTTTCATTGTAGAATCTACCTTTATTTTTAAATCTTTTTTGGAAATTTAGATCATAAGAAAATTTACATTTTTTTTTTTCACGAAATTTATATTTTAAGAAATTATATACAGACCGAGATGTCAATAATTCTTTTATTTCACTAGGTTTCATTTATTTATTTAATGATTAAAAAAAATATGTTTATTTCAAAAAAAATAAAGTATTACCAAAAAAAAACCTATGTTTAGCTTATATAAAATTGAAGTATAATATTCCTCGATAATTGTCTATTCCAAAGAAATTCTTCTTATTTTCAAAATTAAATAGTAAATGATATTCGATATCCTTTGAATCGGTTTTCAATTTTTTTTTTATTTTAGTAATTAAAATTGTTTCATATAAAGTTGCCATACTTATTAGATGTTCTTCAATTAATTTTCTTTTTAAACTTCTGCGCATTTTATTCAAACCATTTTTTTTCAAAAAAAAGAAAAAGTTTTCGAATATCTCAGAAAGTATTTTTAATCTATTTACAGATCTATAAGTGGGTGTGCTTTTATCTACTAAAAAATTAGATACGTTAATAGTAAAAAGATTCGCAACCTTAATTTTTAATAATTTTTCCAGATTTGGAACCAAATTAGATCTAATAGATATTCGGAAATAAAAAGAAGAAAGAAAAATGCAGAGTTTACTGTAGTCAAGATTTTTAGTATTCCACAAAATACAATCGGAGTTAATAAAATAGAATTTTGACAAAAGGAAAAAATTCTTAGTTTTTTTTAAAATTCTAATAATTTGTTCTGATAAAATTTTTTTTTCAATATATTTCAATAAATTCCATTGATTTATGCGAAAAAGGTTATTGATTAAAATTCCTGATATTAAAAAATTACCATTATCCAATAAAATTCTAATTTTTTCTAATTTATTTGTAATAAATTCTTTATTTTCATAATTTTCTCGGCTTGTTTTTTTTTCCTGAGATTCTTTGGTATTTCGAAATCCTTTTGCCTCTTCGAAATTGTTAAAAATGGATCTAAATTTCAATAAAATTTCCGGGTTAACTAAATTCCAGTTTGAGATTTTGAAAAACTTTCGAATAACATTGTTCATTTTAATTAGGCAAATAAAACTTACAAATAACTCCATCGTCTGCTGGAGCAACAAATTAAAATTAGAAAAATGTTGACTGGGATTTAATAATTCTAAAAAAATTAATTCTGAGAAAGGTATTATTGACCCCGTTTCTTTTTTTAACCTAAGATATTCCGATATACGTCTGAAAATGTAATTTTTGAGGTTTTTATCGAAATAATTTCTTTCTAAAATTATTAATGAGCTTTTTTGATTGTCTGAATAACTTTCAATTGTAACTGATTTTTTTATTTTAATTATTTCCAAAATAGCCTGTTTAGTCATTTTGATAAAATAAGTATATAAAAAATTAAAACTCTATTATATTCTTTCCTATTTTAATAAATATATTACGTCGAAAATATGTTTGGAAAACAAAAAAGTCATATGTTTGAAAATCAAAATATTTTTTAAAATACAAAAGAATATCGATTTAAATCTTTGTCCAGAATTAGCCCACAGTCTATTTTCAGTTAAATTTTCAGCAATATAAAAAAAAGAAAGAAAAAATTCTTTTGAAAATCTTAAAATAAGGTTTTTTTTATTTTTTCTTATATTTAGAAATTTAATAGTTCCGATTAATAATCTTTTTATTTCCTTTATATATATTTTATAGGAATAATAAATACGATTTTTCAAATTTTTTATCTTTAAATATTTAATTGAGCTTTCTTTTTTTTTTTTTTTTTTTTTTTTTTTTTTTTATTTTTTTTTTTTTTTTTTTTTTTTTTTTTTTTTTTTTTTTTTTTTTTTTTTTTTTTTTTTTTTTTTTTTAATTTTTTTCCTCTTTTTTTCGTGTGTTTTTTCTTTTTATAACCATAATAAATTGAACAAAAATTTTTTAATTTGTTTGATAAAAAAAAGGTTTTATCTGATAAAATCTTAAAACTTTTAAAAAATGAAAAATTAAATTCATTGCAATTGAAATTTTTTAAAGAAAAAGATTCGGAAATTTTATTTGCATTCTTTTTTTCAATGGGAAACCAAGTCCATTCACTTAATCCAATAGTATTTTCATGACTCATAAATAACGAATTGGTTTTATCATTATTCCATATATTCAGAGGAAAAAAACTAAATTTGACTTGATCACAACAAATATTTTCAAATAAATCCCATATTTTTAAAGTCTTATCTACTGAAAAGCTCACCAAATATTCATCATTATTTGTAAAAAATAAGCCATTTATTTTCTTCAAATGCCCCGAAAAAACTCTTATGATGTGAAGATTTTGGGGAACACATAGATAAATTTTAAATTCAACCGTTGAAATCGAAAACAAATCTCTTAAAGTTGACCATTTTAAAAAATTTAATCCCTTCAGGACAAGTGTTTTTTTAATTTTTAAATCAATTAAACTCCAAAGATTTAAAATTCCATGAGAACAATAACTCAATAAAAGTACTTCCGATGGGTCTACTTCACAAAATTTTATTCTGCATTGAAAATTTGAATCAAAAAAATTGTGATTTTTTCCGTGAAATAAAAACTTTTGATTGATTAGGTCAAAGAAAGATATCATATTGTCCTCGAATGATACTATTAAAATATTTAATCTACATGATAATCCAATACAATTAATATTATTCGAACTATTTTCAATTTTAATTGATTTTCGAAGCTTTACATCAAAATTGTTTATAGTATTATCCCAGAACCAAATTTTCGAATCTCTGAAAAAAAGAATGAATATTTTATATCTATCAATATAAATAGGATTTGTTTTAATAATAATTTGTTTCAGTTTACCCATCCCGTATTTAGGTTTCAGTTCATTTTTTGCATTTTTTTTTATAAAATTTTTAAAATTAGGAAAAATATTTTTATTTATTTTTTTTTTTATTCTCGTTTGTTTTATTTTATTCTTTTTTTTGAAATGACGTTCAATATTAAAAAATATTTTGTTAAATTGTAGTAAATGAATATTTAGAAAAGGGGTATATCTACCTGATTTTTTTACTTTGAAATTGAAACTAAGATTATTAGGATTGAAAAAATGAATAGCTATGGTATTATCAAAAGAACCCGTTGTTAAAAGAAATTTGTAATTTATGAAGTCTATAGATTGAATTTTTCCTTGATGGCACTCTAAAATTATTTTTTTTAAAACTCCTTTGTTATTAATTAAATATAAATTTCTTTCACCTTGAATTATAGATAAACTTGATTTATTTTTTAACAATAAGATTCTTTCAAATTTTTCCAATTTATCATACTTAAAAATAAACGGGCTAAATTTGTTAGTTAAACTACAAATAAATATCTTTTTTTCCTGTGAATCAGGTGCAATAGTCCCCTTAGTGTCAAGGAAGAAGAACGATTTTGGAGTCAAAAATAAGTTAAAATTTAGGGAACAAATTTTTTTTAGGGTTTCAATATTCAAGATTTCCAAAATTCCATCAGCTGTAAAAAAAAGGATTAGGTTTCTTATTATCGAAAGTTGAGGTTCTAGCGAAGAACATTCTTTATATAGTTTTTTTAATGATTTTAAAGATTTCAACGTCCAGATATTCATAGTAATACCAATTTGTTCTTCTTTTGAAAACAAAAAAATTATATTTCTAAATCTTAAAATATCCGAAATAGGTTTACTAAAAATTTTAATTCTTGTTAGTGGTATATAAAAATCAAGAACATGTAAAGTACAATTTATAGTAACAAAAATTCTATTTTTTACCATGTGAACCTTATTTATCAAAAAATTGTGGTGAAGAATTGGGGTTTTTTTTTTTAATCTTAATGTTTCTATTTTATATTGATAAATAGTAGAATAATTAGAAATTAAAAAATAGTTTTTGGATTTTAATCCACTCACTTGTTGAATTTTATTCGTCCACAGAGTTTTAATTGTTTTCGATGGTAAAATTTTCATATTTTTATTTTAAAATATTAATTATCTATACTTATATACATTATAGTTTTAATTTTTTTTAGACGATGAACAATAAATTGCTTTTCGTTGAATTAAAGCGGCTACAATCCTTGGTAAAACTTCATATAGCTTCGTTTAATTTTGCTCTAACACAAGGCTTACGGTTAATAGTTCATAATATATTCAATTCAGATATCTTTGAAAAAGAAAGTAATAGTTTTTGGAGATTAAATTCATTTAGTTTTCATGTTTGTAAACCATTTTCAATTTCTAAAAAAAAGAGGCTAAGAGAAATTCCGAGAAAATCGCGAGAAATTAGAATGTCGTATCAAGGAGATATGTTTATTTCCATTTTGTTAAAATTATCTAATTATTTACCGGAGCGGTTTATTTTAAAAATCGGAAAAATACCGATTATGATAAAAAGCGTTAAGTGCAATTTAAATTGCCTAAAACCGCGACAGTTGACGGAAATTGATGAAGAAGAATATGAAACAGGAGGCTATTTTATAATAAAAGGGAATGAAAAAATTATAAGGCTTTTGATTGTACCAAAAAGAAACACAATTTATACTTTTTCTAGATTAAGTAACTCGCAAAAAGGTCCTTTATGTTCCGTTTTTTCAACCTCATTCAGATCTGTAGATAGAGTTCATTCATCAAAGACCTTACATCTCCATTATTTGTGCAACGGAACAATTCAATGTAGAATTATCATAAAAAAACAAGAAATTTTTATACCATTAGTTCTCTTAATGAAAATTTTGGTTGATATTTCCGATAAATCTATTTTCTATTTTCTTACAGATTTTAATCCAAAAGATACGTACCTAAGGAAAAGAGCTGTTTTAATGATAAGAGAATATTACTTAATTTTCGGGAATAAATCTAGAATTGAATTAAAAAAATTTTTTGGAAAGATTTTCAATTTAATATCACCAAAAAAAAAAAATAAAGATTCTGAATCGTCCGATTATATTTTTGACCACAATATATTTGTTCATTTGGGAAGGAATAACCTTAAAAAGTTTAATTTGTTAGTTGCAATGACTAAACGGTTATTCTTTGTTCAGAGAGGAATAACTTCGGAGGATAATCCTGATTCTTTTGATTCTCAAGAATTTCTTCTTCCCGGAAATCTTCTAATAGTTTATCTTAGAGAAAAAATTGAAAACTCTTTTCGTAACAGTAAGATATTAGACGTTAATGATACAATTAAATCCAGTAAAATCGGTATACAAAAACAAAAATTGAAAAATTTTATTAAGAAATTTCAACGTGAGCTTATTTTAATTTCACGCGGGTGTGAGTATGTAATCAATACGGGTACTTATTCATCAGGTTATAAAAATGAAATGCCACAAACAACTGGTTTAAGTATTACTTTGGAACGAGTAAATTACGGTCGATTTTTTTCTTTTTTTAGAAGTGTTCATAGAGGAAAATTTTTTTCTGAAATGAAAAATACGGCTGGACGAAAACTATTACCTCAATCTTGGGGTTTTTTGTGCCCTGTTCATACACCAGATGGACCTTCCTGTGGTGTGTTGAATCATATTTCTTTTTCGACTCTAACAGTAATGTGTAATCCAGTAGATAGTAATTCATTCCAAAAATTGTTTTTAAGATACGGGAAGGTAAACAATGCATCAGAAAGTTTTAGCGGGTTAAATGTGATAAATTTTGATGGCGAAATTTTAGGCTATTCCTCAGATTATTTTTTGAGATGGTTTGTTGATAAATTAAGATCTGAAAAAATTTCCAAAATAGGAACTTTACCTAAAAACTGTGAACTTTTTTATGTCTCACGAAATTCTAAAAACTCTCCTTTCAAACAATTTAATTTCTCATCTCAAGATTCCAGAGCAAGTAGACCGGTTAGATGGTGGAACCTCAATCAAAAACCATTTTCAGAAAATTCGAGGATAAGAAACATATTAACGTTTAAAAATCAGAGAAACGAAATTGAGTTGATTGGAGCTTTGGAACAGAATATATTAAATATTTTTAATTTTCAATATCAAACTGGATTATTTTTGAAAAACAATAGAATATCTCATTCTGAAATTGAATCTATAGGAATTTTATCATTAATTGCAGGGTCTACTCCATTTTCAAGCTTTAACCAATCACCGAGAAATATCTACCAATGTCAGATGGCAAAACAAACAATCGGAATACCATTTTATACATTTTGGAGACGGAATGATTCTAAGAGTTATTTCTTACTTACCCCTCAGATTCCAATAGTTCGAAATAAAGTGATTCAAGATGGATTGAATTTAGATTCTTTTCCAAACGGTTTTAATGCCTGTATTGCTTTTTTGTCTTACACAGGATTTGATATGGAAGATGCTATTGTAATGAATCGATCGTCAATTGATCGTGGGATATCCTATTCCAACATTTCAAGCTCAAATTTAATTGAAACTAACAACTTTGAAAAAAATAAGCAATATATAGATCAAACAAATACAAAATTAGAAGAGGACGGTTTAGTAGGAACAGATTCTCCTGTTTCTAAAGGAGATCCTATTTTCTTGCAGAAATTTAACGGGAAAGTTGGACTAGGAAAGGAGCAATTTTTTTGTTACAACAGTTCCGAAAAAGCTATAATTGACCAAATTAAAATATCATCGGATTTTAGAAAAAATGTCGGAAAAACAAAAACTTCAATTAAAATAAGAAGTAGAAGGAAACCCAATATTGGCGATAAATTTGCCTCTCGTCACGGTCAAAAAGGAGTGTTTTCTTTTGATTTTTCCGCAATAGATTTACCGTTTTCTGAAGTTGGAATAATACCAGACATTTTATTTAACCCCAACGGTTTGCCTTCCAGAATGACAGTTGGATTGATGGTTGAAGGTTTAGCTGGAAAAAGTGGAACAATAACTGGTTCTTTCAATGACTCCTCTCCATTTAGGTGTTCCGAAGAAATCAATTCTTTTGGAAAATTTTCTGAGCAAATTCGTCAAGTAGGTTTTCAGTACTTTGGAACTGAAATTTTATATTCAGGTTATTCAGGAGAACCACTTGCGGCAGAAATTTTTACAGGGATCGTGCAGTATCAAAGATTACGCCATATGGTATTGGATAAGTTTCAAATTTCAAACAAAAGTCCAATTAATAATTTAACAAGACAGCCCATAAAAGGAAGGAAATCTGGGGGGGCAGTAAGATTTGGAGAAATGGAGAGAGATGCTTTACTTGGACATGGTTGTACATTTTTATTACATGATAGAATTCAGTTCTCAAGTGATCTACATTCTTCTATGAATTTAGAAAAAATTTTACCATTTTCGGATATTGATCAAAAATGTAGTCTAAAAACTCATAATAAAAAATTCCATAACAAATTTGAAAAGTTTCCAAAGAAAATTCTTTTGCCTTATATTTTTAAATATTTAATATCAGAATTAGCAGCAATAAATATTAAAATAAAAATAAATACAGCTCAACATTGAATGCCATCTTGGCGTAGAGGTAACGCGTTGGTCTTGTAAACCAAAGATCACCAGTTCGATTCTGGTAGTTGGCAAATTTATGAAATGATCTCATATAAATATTATTAATATGAATGGTAAGTTCACTAATATAATTTCTTTAATTGTTTCTAAAAATTCTTATTTACGCTTTAAGAAAAAATAGATAAAACCGGAGTAGCTTCCAAACAAAATTTCAAAAATTCACGGCAAAAAAGTGACAACCGAAAAGCCAATTTTAATAAGGAATGGATACCCATAACAAAATTAGGGAGACTTGTGAAAAATAAGAAGATTAATTCAATTGAACAAGTATTTTACCACTCCATTTCAATCAAAGAACAAGAAATTGTAGATTATTTTTTAGGACCAAAATTAAAAGATGAAGTCATTAAAATTTTACCTGTTCAAAAACAAACTCGAGCAGGACAGCGTACTAGGTTTAAAGCTTTTGTAATCATAGGGGATTTTGAAGGACATGTTGGGTTAGGAATTAAAACGGCAAAAGAAGCTGCTACAGCTATAAGAGGAGCAATTATTGTTTCAAAATTATCTTTAATTCCTGCAAGGAGAGGCTTTTGGGGTGAAACAGAAGGAAAATCTCATACTGTGCCAGTAAAAGTAACGGGAAAATGCGGCTCAATTAGATTAAGATGTATTCCCGCCCCTAGAGGTACTGGGATAGTAGCTGGAAAGGTTCCAAAAAAACTTTTAACCATTGCTGGTTACCAAGACGTTTTTACTTCATCGAAAGGTCATACTCGAACAATTGGTAATTTTGCAAAAGCAACCTTTATGGCCATTTCTTTAACCTATAATTTTGTAACTCCCGATTTTTGGCCTGAGCAAAAAATCATTTCAAATCCACTTTTTGAATATAAATAACAAAATAATATTTCTAAAAATAAACATTTAGTAACTTTTATCTTTCTGTTAAAATTAAATCGAGATTAATCCAATTTGGAAGAATAATATACCTTACCATTGAACCTCGGATTGACACAGAATCGAAATAAACTGTTTTTTCTTTATTAAGAGATTTTTTTACATTTTTAAGATATAAATTCATAGATTTATCAAATTTACACAATGTCCCGTATACTGTGACACCATTTTTTAACTCTACGGTTATAATTTCGTTTAATATTTTTTTCAAAAAAAAGGGTATTTTCATAAAAAAAATGAGGCTTTTCGTATTTCAAAAATTTTAAACTCAATGGGCACCATAGATTCTAAAAATATTTGGGAAATTGATACAATTGACCGAATTTTAGCTTATTCCAAACGTAAAGAAAATTCATTTAAATTTTTTAAATTTGATTTTCAAATAGCTAGTTTTTCAATACAGAAAACTTTAAAAATATATTCAGATAAAGTAAAAATGCTATCGGCTTCTACAAAAGATTTCTGGAAAATCCTTTTAAATGACAGAGCACTTATAATTAAAAAAAATTCGACTTCAAAAAAGGTTCTGAAAATAAAAAATCAGAGTATAATATTCTTTCTAAAAAAATTATTTTATTTTTTAAATGAAAAAAAAAAGCTAACTTTATTCCCGAAAAATCAAAAATTCAACTTTCTTGAGGGGAAAAGTTTCTATAAAAATTATTTGGAAAAAAAGGGGTTAAACTTCACTTCAACTTCACATCAATTTTATTTTAAATTAGCCTTTTATTTAAAAAAACCAAGTAACCCTTTTCTTCGGTTTATTTGTAAAAAACCATTTAAAACTTTGAATATTCATTTATTTCCGGTCTTTAACTGTAAATATATAACAAAATTTAAAATTATATTTCAAAAGAAAATTTCAAAAAAAAAAGTGTTTGACCCAGAAACACATTTTAAAAAGAAAAGGCAAATTTTAAAATTCAATAAAATTTTTGATGCTTTCTGTAAATTTAAAATTAGAAATATTTTTTCGAATTCTATACCTATAGAGAAGTTAGAAAATATCACTATTAAAAAGTTAGATAGTAATCATACAGTATTAAAAGCAAATAAAAATTATTCTGAATATAAAAAGAACATTTTTCTAATAAAACTTGGTCAAAATTTTTCAAAAATTTTTTCAAAAATTAGTTGTCTATTGGTTAATCTAAAGAGTTCGAATAATTTTAAAATTAAAGTTTACAAAAAAAGGAATGTTTATTCAAAATTTTTTTTTATTGCTCAAACTTCTTTTGTATCATCTTATAAAACATTTGAAGGTTTAAATTGTTTAGTTTCATTTAAAAAAGAAAACTCTTCGAATAATTTCAAAAAAAAACCTTTGATCTTTTTCAAAAGAAATTTTCATTTTTTTTGGAAAAGGAGAAAAAATGATTTTTTAGATATAGAAAATTTTTTTTTCAGTCTTAAAGTATTTCATAAAGAATCAAAAAATAGTATCCATTTTCTCCATTTAAAGAAAAGAGGGTTAGAAATTAATTTGAATACAGAAAAACATTTTATTTTCGGAAAAAAAAGAGAATGCTTTTTTATTTTTTCGAGCTTCTCTAAGAAAAATCAATGGAAAATAGATGATAAAATATTTCTGGAATCAAAAAGAAAAAAGTTTGAATTGTTAAAGTATCTTATTTTTTCCCAGACAAAAAATACATATAAAATTTTATTTACTGCCAAACTAAATAAAATATTTTTTTTATCTCATAATAAAAAAAACATAGAGTATCATAAATCTCTTCTTAAAAATTAAATATAGAAAATTTTGGCTAATTCATACAGGGTTTTCGTAAAAATTTTTTTTCCTAGGGTAAAAGGTACTTTTGCTGACATTATTTAAACAAATTATTTGTAATTTGTAATTTGTAATTTAAGTCTAAACCGCTCAAATTAAAGCTCTTTGGTTCCAGGGAATCTTTTACCTATTTATCAGCTATCTATATTGAAGAAACTTAAAATTTTATTAAAATTTTGAGAGTTTTTTGGCAAAAATAAATGGTTCTAATCTAGCGTCTTCTCTTTAATCTTTGGTTAAAATATCTTTGTCTGAGAATTAAGAGCCAAGTAAGCTTCCAAATTAATCGAAGCATGTAAAAATGTCTTTATTTCTAGCGATGGTTTAATTTTAAAAGAAACTACAAAAGTATCGTTGGTGCAATCAAAGTAACCTTTTTTTTGACCTTTCAATATATGATAACTTAGAATTTTTTCAGTACTCTTTCTGGAAACTCCGAGTTTAATTGAAATTTCGTGCATAGATAATCGGATGAAGACAGAAAGTATTTTTAGTAATTTTTTTTTTATGTTTTTTAATATTTTTTTAGCCAAAAAATAATACGAATCGAGGATGGTAAAGTATTTTTTTTGGTTAAAAATTGTATGCTCAAGCAAAATAATATTATTTCTCTTGATTGAATTATAAATCAGTTTTATTTTAAATAGGTTTTTTGAGTTAAAAGACTTAAATTCACCTGAGAATTTATTAGTAAATTTAATTTTTTTTAAAAGCAGGGATGAAAAGATAAACCATTCTAAAACAATTAGTCTTGTTTTAAAATCATTCTCATCGAATTCTTCTAATGCCTCAAGAAATGAGGAAAAAGCTCTAAATTTTTTATTTTCAATTAGAGCCATTTTCCCAAGCGAAAAATTTATTTTTCCTTTATAATAATTATGTACAAAATATTTTTCAAGAGAAAAATAGAGCCAGTCTAAATAACTCTGAAAACCATTAAAAATTTTTTTCGCAAAAAGATTTTCATGATTCATTATTGTAATAGTAGTTGATTTAACTCTTCCAGCACTTTTTTTAATTGCAATTCCCTTTGTTAACAGATCAACTGATTTATATTTTTTTTTGCTAATCAATAGTGAATGTAAAAGTTTTAAGAAAATTGAAAAATGTTCTTCTTGTTTGATCTTTTCTAGATAATTTTCTAAGAAAAAATCAAAAGATACGATTATTGGAAAATGAAATACATACTTTCGAATGAAATTATAATTTTTAAATAAAATTGAAAAGTTTTTTAACCAATCTTTTCTATCATTAAAAGTTCTTAATATATCTGAAATATCATTAAACCTTGTTTTTCTTAAAAGATCGATTATAAATTTGGGTTCGTTTTCCACAGAACATTTGTTGGAAAAAAGGTTTATTTTCTTTTTTAAAACCAGTTCGCGCGATTCTTCTTCAATTTTTATTGGAGAATACATTTAAATATTTTTTTTAATATAATAATAATAGAATTGTTAATATACCAATACCTATATTAAAAATGATTAAATTGCAGAAACAATGTATTTTAAAAAATTTAATTGTTTTTTATTCTTTAGAAGAAAGATATCATGAACAAAGCATTAAATCCATAGCTCTAGAAAACTCCGCTTCAAAATTTTTTCCCGTAGGAAATTTAGTTGAAAATCAGTTATTTAAAAAATCAAATGGAAATTGGTCAAAATTAATTAAATACAAAACAGGTTTAATAGCAACTCTAGGAGATAAAATTTCTTTTTTGATTCATATTTATTTTTTTAACCATTTGGCCAGTCATTTAGATAACTTTTTAACAGTATTATTAAATTTTTCGAAGGAATCGAAAAGTACTCCCAAGATCGATTTTAAATTATTAAAAAATACCCTAAATACAATTTTGAAAAATGATTCACATAAAAATTTATATTTCAAGGAAAACTATGAAATACTCAAAGCAGATTATTATTTTCAAATGCGACTTTTTATATTTTCATTTCAAATATTGTCTCGAGTTTTTCTTTTTCCCAATCCAAAAAAAGAAGAAAAAATTATTACAATTTCTTTTGGAAATATGTTTAGATTTTTACAAATCTTAACCTATCGACTTAATGAATTATACTTCCAAAGACCTAAAAAAGGTATCGATTTAAAATTGAAAGAATTAAAATTTTTGGATAAACCTGATATTAGTTCAAGAATGTTTGAGTGCCAAGATATTGTTTTGGAGAAAACTGACAAGTTTTTAAAAAACTATTTTAGTGACATGCAAAATCGACACTTTTGTAAAAAAATTTTCAGAAAAAGACAATTCTTTAATTTACTTCTGAATTATAAAAAAATTGATCTAGAAGGTCAATATAATTTCCAGAAATCTGATATTAAACAAAAGCTGCTTTCCTTTGAAATATTTCGATCACGTACCTCGTTACTTCTGCCAAACAAATCAATACTCTGTAGTTTAAAATCAAACATTGACTTATTAGCTTATTTAATACCTAATAATTAAAATTAAGTTTTATCATTTTTTTTAATTTTCCACAGATTCTCATCAATTTAACGAATAACTATCAAATTTTTAAATTTCAATACGAGAAAAATATTTAAAGGTGTAACTACTAAAAATTCAAGTGAAGGTTGAATTATTATTAGTTTTCCTCATCTGCTCAAAAAAATTCGATCCAATTAAAATCATCAGTTTTTTATCTTAAATTTTAAATTACATTAAAATTTTTTGCAAGGGTTCAGAACATTAATCAACAATTAGAAGACAACAATAAAATCACCATTGAAAAATTTTAATCTTACCATATTTGACTGAAAACTTTGGAAAGTAGGTGTTAAAAAATATTTTTCACTCAAATTCCCGCTTATTTTATTGTTAAAACTTAATCCAAAAAATAAGGTCTTGGTGAGGTTCGAACTCACGATCTTCTGATTCAAAGTCAGACGTCATTACCGCTAGACCACAAGACCTTACATTAAAGTATATGGATAAAAATAATCCGGATTATGTTCTAATTGATACAAATTTTATATATTTTATATTAAAAAATAAAATAAACTTGATTGAAGCATTGGTACAATGTTTAAATACAATTACAGTTCCATGCGTTTCAGAATGTGTTTTATTAGAACTTGAAAAACTTGGCCCTAAATTCAAACTCGCATTAAGATACCTAAAAAATAAAGAAATTATAAAATTGAAATGTTTTCATCCCAATAACATAGTATATGCCGACGATTGTATCTTTAATACCGTGTCTTTATATCGTTATTTTATAGCCGCAACCTGTGATATTAAGTTAAAAAAAAGAATAAAACAAATTCCCGGTTCAAGAATCTTAAGTATTAGAAAAAACAAAATTTTTTTAATATAAAATATTATCATTTACATAAATTTTTTTTAAGTCAAAATAAATTTTAAAACTATGAAAAATTTCAAAAATTGCAAGAAATACTTAGAACGATTTATTCATACCTTTCAGAAAAAAAAAAAGAAAAACATCTTTAAATCAGAAATTATTGAAACTGAAAAAATCTACCTAAATCAATGTAGGGAAATAATTAGAGGTCAGAGGGATACGTTCGTATTTGATCTAGAAGATTTATTGACGACTCCTTATTCAGAATTAAAAGATTTAGCATTTTTTAATACTCATCGGTTTCTTGATATTTTAAATTCGAATTTGATTTCTTTAATATCCAACAACGTTTTTTCTTTATCTGCTTCTAATACGAACTTTCCTCTTTTAAACCCAAATAAAACCAAGTGGTTAAAAAAAGAACCTCCTTTTCTTATAAATAGTCGAAATTTTCAGATTATTATAATCCCACCAAAATTTTTTCCAACCGAAACATTTAAATGCTTGAATGCCTCTATGATTGGAAAGTTTATTTTATTTAACGGAACTTGCCTGACACATATATCAACAGTAACTAGATTGAAATTGGCTACGTATTTTTGTAAAAATTGTGGTTCTAAAATTTCTTCAAAGATTACTGAATCCGTTTTTAAACCTGTATTATATTGTTTCTCCAAGATCTGTGAAAAAAGGTTTAATCGTAAACTATTTTTGGATGTTAATTTAAGCAAATTTCAAAACTATCAGCTAATTAAATGTTCAGAGGTCGAAGAAAAAAAAGATTTTGAAAATCCGATCACAGAAATGGAGATTTATATAGTTGAACAGATGAGTAAATGGTTTTCACCTGGTGTTAAAATTCGGTGTGCTGGAATATTACTTCCGAGTATTTATGAATGGGTATCGTCTTATAGTACCTCGAAAAATTTTTACGTCCAGGCTACATTTATCGAGAAACTGGGTTTTAAATTCCAAGATAAAAAGAAATTTTTTTTCAGACAGCAATATATCTTAGAATTAGTTAGAAGTCCCAATTTATATGATCGTATTTCAGATTCATTGTTACCGTGTTTTATAGAAGATATAAATTTAAAAAAATCCTTAACATTGGCAATTACAAATTCTGGGGCATACCAAAAAAAAAATTCTCAGTTATTAAGGCATCAGATTCACATTTTGTTAATTGGTGATTTTAACATAGGGAAATCTAGTTTTCTAGAAATGCTATCAGAATTTTCTCCCGATGCCGAGTATATTAATTCTCTTGGTAGTATACGCAGTTCTTCCTCAAAACACAGGATAAATAACCAAACTAATTTTCATTTTTCTAAAGAATCAGAGTCTAAACTACATAACAGAAGTATTATTTTTATTGATAATGTGCTTTTTTTGAAAGAAAGAGATTATTTTAAAGTAGAAGAAATACTAGATAATCAGTTAAATTTTAGAGAGAAAAACTCTTCCAAAACTACGGTAATAGCTTCAACTACAAAATTCGAACATTTCGAATTGCTAAAAAAAGAAGGGAAAATAAATGATATAAAGACAGCATTTTTTCAAAAATTTGATCTAGTCTTTATTAAAGAAAGAAAATTAAATAACCTTCATCGACAAAAGATTTCAGATTATTTATTAGAAAATTTTGGAAAAAAAGATGATATTTTCCAAAAAAAAAATCTTATTGATGAAAATATATTAAAAGCATTTTTTACCGAATCGGAACCTATTCAGCCCAAATTTACAAAAATCTCGTTTGAGATGGTTATTTATTATTACGTTTTGCTTAAAACCGGGGATTCTGAAAAATTTAATATAAATTTAAATATCAAACACCTTATTTCAATTATTAGATTAAGCACCGCTCTGGCTAAACTTAATTTTAGAAATGTAATTTCAATTAATGATACAAAAGAAGCTTCTAGAATATTAACATCAAGTATTTTATCCATGAAAAATTTTAAACTTTCTGAAGTAAAATACTTTAATGTGTCTAATGAAAATAATATTTATAATTTAATTCGGAAAACCAGTCTCCAGTTAAAAAAATCAATTTTATCGTTATCGCACCTATCGAAATTATCATTTTCCATGGGTTTTTCGTCAGAAGATTTTGCCAAATGTCTTGAAACTTATGAAAATTTGAATGTTTGGGCAATTAGTCTCAAACAGATGAAATTAGTTTTTTTGCTCTAATAATATAACATTTATTCAAACTGATTTTTTTTTTTTCATATAGAGCTTAAAAATCGTTTCCATTCAACACAACTATCAAGTTTTTTAGTAATAAGTGGGTGTTTTACCCAGTTTTTACTTTATTTTATTTTTTTAGAAATTTTTTAAATGAATTAGTTGTTGTTTTTTTATAAACTTAAGATATTTTACCTAATAGACAAAAAATTATACAATTTTTTTATTTATAGAATAGTTCTGAAAATTTTAAAAATAAAAGAAAATTAACTTTTTTAAAAATCATTAACATTTATTATTAATTTTTCTTTGAAATATAATGGTTCGAACCTGTTTAGTTCCTAAAATTTTTTTCTTTCAAGGAGTCTTTTTTTTTTTTATTAATTATTCATAGATAATCTAAATTTTTTTCGACTGGGAATAGAAATAATTCTTTGGTAAAGAAATTTAACGTGTATTTATTCTTGATAAATTTAAATAACGATGAGTTGATATTTTTTATTTTAAAAAATTCTTTTAACAACAAATTATCCTTTTTTTTAAAAAAAATACTAAATTTTTCGAAAAAAATTTCCTCAATAAAATTTATAATTCCTCGAGAATAAGAAATTATTTCTAAACTTTGTTTGCTTATTATATGGGAAACTTTATAACAAATTAAATTTACGCAAACCGAAATTACTTTTTTACAAAAAACAATTGCGAATAACCATTTATTTTCTATGATGGCGTGAAAAATTCGTAAACTAGTAAAAAAATCGTCAGAAAATTTTTTTTCAAAAATAATATTTACCGTCCATAAGAAAAAATATATTGAAATATTTTTGAAATTGTAACTATTGGATATTATTTTTAAACATAAATTCCTAGTTGATTTTTTTTTATTAAAAATAGTTTTGTAAATATAACATAGAAACATTGTTTCTTCGAAAGAAGTGTTTCTTAATAATTCCAAGGACATTTTATTAAAAGATCCTCTTTTAATTTTAAAATTTTCTAAACTATTGATTTTGTACCAATTATGAATCACTAAGAGGGGTTGTTTTTTTATTAGTCTTTCTTTTAAGAATTCATCAAGAAGAATTAGGTTACGATTGGCGTTAATTAAAAATTTTTTGTTTTTTGAAAAAACTCGATAATTGTTAAGTTGAACAATTTTAAAAGAAAAAATTTGATTTTTATTTATAGAATTCATTAAATCATAATATGTAACCTTTTTCCTATTTGATACATCGGCTAATTTTTTTGCTTCCTGGAGAATTAATAATAGAAATGAATGAATTAGACTTGATATCTCTTTTGCTTTTTTTTCTTTATTCATATTGTTTTTGAAAAAAGATTTAAAAAATACTTCAAGAGTGCCTAACGGAAAAATATTGCCAACAGGGTTGTTGATAAGACTTGTCATTGAAAAATAGGAGTATAAATAAATTATTTAAATCATTATGAATAATTTAGGGTTATTTTATATTATTTTATGATCAATTAAACTGAAATTTTGATTATAGTTTAATAAAATAGATTTTTCTTTTATATTTTGAACAAAAGGAACCATCTTTCTAAAAATAAATTTTTTTTTTCCTCGATGAAATAGTATTTTTAGATTTGAAATTTTAAAGTTCCCTTGTCGGTCAAAATTTAAGTTTTCATCAGTGAAAAAAATTGATGTTCCCGTAAAATCATGTAACCATAGCTTCCAGATTATCATTGTTTTTATTTTATTTTTTAATTCTAAGAATTTTTTGATTTTGACTATTTTAACGTCGATCGACCGTACATTTAATTTTTTGGGAGCTTTTTGAAATTTTTTAAACAACATAAATTAAATTTGGTATCGTGTATTATTTTATATAATTATGAATTCATTCGAAAAAGAAGATATCAAAAAACTTTTAATTTGTAATACTCATTTAGGAACAAAAACATGCCAGTTTTTGATGAAAAATTACACTTGGATAGAGAGAAAAGATGGGATTTTTATAATAAATATTTTTAAAACATTAAAAAAATTAAAACTTGCCGCGAGAGCCATTGTGGCCGTGAAAAATAGTCATAATATAATCGCAATTTCCACTGGAGACCAATCTCAAAAAGCAGTTGTAAAGTTCTCATCTTTTATTAAATGTCAGAATTTAATTGGAAAATGGACAGCAGGAAAATTCACAAATCACATGTGCTCAAATTTCCAAGAACCTGAACTCATTATTCTTGCCAATCCCCAATTAGATTATCAGCCTTTGGTTGAAGCATCGAGAGCTAATATTCCTTCTGTTGCTTTTTGTAATACCGATACATCTCTAAAATTTATTGATATAGCAATTCCTGGAAATAATTCCAATAACCATTCAATTGCATTGCTTTGGTGGATGTTGACTCGAGAAGTTTTGATTTATAAAGGTATAATCTCAAAACAAGAAAATTGGGATATTCCTGTTAATATGTTTCTAGACCCTTCTGCTTTAAACTAAAAAAAATTTATTCGATTAATATCTAAAATATAATCTTAATTTAATTTGTAATAAAGAAACTTTTAATATTTTTGTTGTTACATCCAATCATTTTTTAATATTTTTAAAAAGGTAATTATATATAAGTAAATATTAAAGTTTACAAGTGGTTAAAAACATGGACATTAGTAAAAATAGTTTATTACGCTTTCTTCTTTACATTGGAATTATCATTTCATCTGCTAGTATTTCTAATTATGTAGATTATCACTTTTTATACGTTATAAAAAGAAAAATATTTTGCCCGTCTTTAGGTGCCGTTTCTGTATGCGAAGATGCTGATAGGGCGGGGTGGATAGGCGTTGTTGTAGGAAATGCCCTTATTGGCCTTGTTATGCTACAATCAAGTGAGAGCTTAAAGCATAACAGGAAATTAAGAAGATTAGAGTGTTTTATATGTTTTATAGAAGTACTGCGTCAATTGTGGTTTGGATTTTATTTTCTTCTTAAGATAGCTGAAGCTGGCACAGGTGAAGATATGAGATTATGTACTTTTGTAAGTTTTTTTGCACTAAATACTCTATTGTTTGCAATTAATGGGATTTTATCTCTTTTAGAAGACTTAAAAAGAGAGAGACTCCGTAGTTAAAACTTTAAACCTTGACAAACGGGAAAATAAAAAAAGCGATTACAATAAATTGGCATCTACTTTTTGATATTTTAAGAAAGATAGTATAAATTGGTGTTATTTTTAATTAAAACTTTTTTTTATCTCTTGAGCCAAAAACTAAAAAATATCAGCCAATAAAAATATGGGGATTGTATTCAGGATAATTAAATAAATATTCAATCATTTTACAAAGTCTTAAAATTTATAAATTTATAAATCTAAATTTTAGTTTTCTCTTCAAAATTTATAGTTTTTTTTTTTTGGAAATTTTCATAAATGACTATATATAAAAGTCCCCATCTTCCATTTTGTTCCAAAATTTTTTCAATATTTTTTATATCAAAGTTTTTTCCTTTAAAAACTTTGGGGAATCGAGAAATTTTGGATAAAAGATAAAAAAATAAAGTTTTCGATTCACTTTCTATCAAATACTTAAAAAAAATTTCTTGACACCTGACATTTGAGTATAATGTTGATTTTAAAATATATTTTCTACCTAGATCAAGCAAACCATTCCCAATAAAAAATGGAAGAGAAGATATAGGAATAATGGTTTTTCTTAAAAATTCCTTATTTATGTATTTTTCTGCTTTTTGGGGGATCTTAATTAAGTCTTTTAATATTAAAAGATTTTTTTGTGTTAAAGAAATCATTGAAAAAACGATATTTTTAGTTTTTGGCCCTGACAATATAAAATCAGTAAGTAGTAATAAAAACGAAAGGTGGTTAAAATGACTTGAATCTTGAACATCTTTTATCCACAATAGTAAGTTAAAGCTATTTTTTCTAAATTCTTGTTTTGAAATTAGTTGACATAAAAATCTTGCTTTTAATATTATTGAATGTGGAAATTCTTGAATAAGAGTTCTTATTTTTTTGATAAAGGAAAAGAAAAAATTTGGTTTTTCAATTGAAATTGGCCTTTTTTTAAGATTATAGGATTGAAATGAAAGGTTTCCATTTAATTTTATTATTTTTTGAAAAATCCATCTTGAGACTTTTAGATTTTTTAGATATCGTAAAAGCTCCAAATTCCATTCGTTTTTCCAAAAAATCAAGAAAAAAAGGTTGCAAGTAAAATCATTGGATTCGTTTTTTCCAGAAGAATTTTTCTTAATCTTTATATTATTCTTGTTAAATGTAAAATTTTCACCCCCCGAATAGCGAAAGCCTTGTTTTTTAGTGCAAACTAGATATAATATGGATTTTTTAAATGAATTAGTTAATTTTTTTGAAAACTTTATAGTTAATAGAATTATTCGATAAAAATTTTCAGGTGAAAAAAAATTTTTAGATTTTTTGGAATTTTCAGAAATTAAAAACCAATTAAACCCCTCAAATGAAAAAGTTAAAAGAATTTTTTTGATTATAAACAAATCATCTTTGAATTCATAGATAGAAATTTTATCAAAATTTGTTTTGGGTTGATAACCCCAAAAAAATTCAAAATTTGATAAAATAAATTTTTCATTTTTCATTTTCAAAAAAATTTTGACCAATAAATTTTGAATTTTTTTTGATGAAAATGAAAAATTTATATAAATTAAAAAAAGGCATTTTTTCAAAAAATTTAATAAATAATTAAATAGTGATTGTTTACGTTCTCCTCTCAAAAGTTGAAAAATAATAATTTCCAAAGATTTTTGATTAATTGGGTGTTCTGTAATTTTTTTATAATATATGTTATTCACTCGTCGATGGCGATAAGTTGGGTTCCCCTCTTTAAGATCTGGTAAAGTTTGAAGGGAATATTTAACTTTATCTATCATCACAGTAACATCATTTTTCAAAAATAAATTGAAAATATTAACCTGACAATTCATTAAATTTAATTCTTAATAAAAATAAAAAAAATTTTATTTAATTTACAATCAAAATTGTGTTAATTATTTTAAATTTAAAATGATAGAAATTAATTTGAAATATTTTTCAAAAAAAAATACTAGAGAAATAATCACACCAGTTTACTTTAGATTTTTTTTAAAATATATAGACAGAGCCAGTGAAATTATATATAAAGAATTAAACATCGAAAAAAGAAAAAGATGTAAAATTTACGAAGGAAACCCTTTAACGTTTTTTCTCAGATCTTCTATAAAAATATTGAAAAATTTACTATTAAACTTTTTTATTATTCACAAATTCCCGATCTCCTTTAATGAAACTCAGAAATATTTGTATAAAAGTTTTATACTTTCTGAAAAATTTTTTAGGAAAAGTCGAAAATTACTCCCCTTTTCAGAAACCTTTATTTCTTTGAATAGTACAAAAATATCACTACCTAAAGAAAAGGGAGGAAATCTTAGATTAAAAGAAAAAACTAAAAATATTTGTGGTAAAAAAAATTATTTGATTAAAAATGAAATAGAAACCATTAGAGTTTTCATATCAAATAATTTAGGGAAATTAACATCATTTCTTGATTTAAATGTTAATGCCCATCTAGAATTAATAGAACAGGTTTCTGATCATTCAATTGACGTCAAGAAAAGTTCCGAGAAAATTCAACTTAATATTAGAACTATTAAAAACAGACGAAAAAGATTTATTTTTTTCGAAAATAAAATTATCTGTTTCACTTTGATTTCATTTTTTCTTTGTTACTTTTTATAATATAAATACTCATTCTCACTACAAAATTTTAATGGCCCATAGAAAATTTTCAGCTCCAAGACACGGTTCTCTTGGGTTTTTACCTAAAAAACGTTGTAAAAAAAAAAGAGGAAAGATTAAATCTTTTCCAAAAAATAATCCAAATATTCCATGTCATTTGACAGCATCTATAGGATACAAAGCGGGAATGACTCATGTTGTAAGAGAAGTTAATTCTCCTGGTTCTAAATTAAATAAAAAAGATGTTGTGGAAGCTGTAACGATTTTAGAGACCCCGGCAATAAAAATCGTTGGAATAGTAGGTTATCTTAAAACAACGAGAGGCTTACGTTCTTTTAAAACTATCTGGGCAGAAAATTTACCAGATTGTTTTCGTCGAAATTATTACAAAAACTGGTATAAATCAAAAAAAAAAGCGTTTTCAAAAAGAAAGCTTAATTTTAAAGATATTTCAAATTTAGAATCAAAGAAAAAAATTGAAAAAATACAAAAATACTGCTCAATAGTTCGTTGTATAGCGATATCAAATATTTCTGAAACAGGCTTAAAGAAGAAAAAATCCGATATACTTGAAATTCAAATTAATGGGGGTTCTTTCGCCGAAAAATTAAATTTTTCTAAAAAAATCCTTGGAAATAAGGTCACGATCTCAGACATTTTTTATCAAGACGAAGTTATCGATGTCGTAGGTATAACAAAAGGAAAAGGATTTGCTGGAGTCATCACAAGATGGGGTGTAACTAAACTTCCTAGAAAAACACACAGAGGAGCCAGAAAAGTTGCCTGTGTTGGTTCATGGCACCCTACCCGGGTCTCTTATACCGTTCCCCGAGCTGGGCAAAATGGATACCATCACCGGACTCAAACAAATCTAAAAATTTACCGAATAGGAAAATCTACTGACCCTAAAAACGCTTTTACAGATTTCGAGAATACCCCTAAAACCATAACTCCAATGGGTGGTTTTCCCCATTATGGAATTTTAAAAACTGATTTTTTAATGCTAAAAGGTTGTTTAACGGGAGCAAAAAAAAGAGTTTTAACTTTGAGGAAAACTTTATCTTTGAAAACCTTGAATAATTGTTCAGAAAACACTATTCTTAAATTTATTGATACTTCTTCAAAATGGGGGCACGGTCGTTTTCAGACTTCAACTGAAAAACGTGAATTCTTTGAATTTAATTAAAAAATATAATATTTTTTTAATTTAAATTAAATATTTAGCAAATTTTATAAAAAACAAATCGATGAATAAACTAAAAGATGAGTTAATATGGACTATAATTGGAGGAAAAGGCTTTTGTTCTTTTAAGTATAAGGCTAGGAACCAAAATTTGTGTAGGAACGAATATAATGTCACAGGATTTTGTTCAAAACAGTCTTGCCCTATATCGAATTCAAACTATGCAACTATTGTTGGAAGAAATGGTGAGATTTTTCTTTATTTGAAAGATGCAACAAATACTCGTTTTCCGGACAAATTGTGGAAGAAGTTTAAATTATCCCGAAATTTCATCAAATCTTTTCAAGAAATTGATTTAATTCTTAATCTTTGGCCCAAATTTTTTGTTTTTAAAACAAAACAAAAAATGACTAAATTATGGCAGATCTTCCTTCGAGACAAGTTGAGAAAAGTAAAAAAAAGGTCACTAGATATTTACCAAAAAACGAATATTCTATATGATAAAACAAAAGAATCCAAATTAGTTAGAAAAATAAAATTTGAAAATCTTGTAGAGAAAGAATTGTTACACAGGTTTAATCTTGGAATTTATGGGCAACTCTACCGCAGCAATTTTATTCAGACATGGAGGCAAAAGGCGCCTCATTTAAAATATTCGAAACTTTCTATTGAAGAAATGATTTCAGATAAAAAGAGTGAAAAACTAAAAACTATCGCTTTTTAGTACGACTACTTTCTAACGGTAAGATTTTTGAAATCTAGATCTTGCCCCTTTCCCTCCGGCCTTTTTGCTTTCAGTTGTTCTTGAATCCGTAACAATAAGGGATCGGTCGTAATGTAAAAAAATATCCCTTAATTTCATTCTTTCATTTTCATTAATATATTTTTCAAGATAACGCAAAATCCCTCTCGAAATTGCTTGCCGAATAGCATAAATACGACTTACTTGACCTCCGCCTTTTACACGAATCCTAATATCAAAATCTCCGAATTTATTATTTCCCATTAAAAGAAAAGGCTCGAAGAGTTTTAATCTGAGAATGTCAGGCTGAATCAAATCTAGAGGAGTACCATTTACGCGTATAACTCCGTGTCCAGGGCCTTTTAATACAGCAACAGCAATAGATTTTTTCTTAAAAACATAAATTAAGCTATTGAAGAATTTTTTTTTAAATAGTTATACTTACTTTTTTTCCGAATGTGTGTATTATATTTTTCATAATTAAATTAAATGTAAAAAAAGAGAAACCTCAGAAAAATAAAATTAATGGCACTACAATCTCTTGTCTCATTTATCTTACAAAACAAATCAATTTTTAATTTAAAGGACAAATTGAAAGGACATGATAATAATTTAATTTACCGAATTTCTATCAAAAAAAAAGGAGATTTTTATTCAAAAATTGAAAATCATGATAAGATAAATTCAGATCTAAGTCTTCATGAAATGGCAGATAAATTAGGCCATCTTCTCTCTTTGAGTGAATTTCCGAACATTAGCACACAGGAACATCATAAAGGGCATCTGGAATCAACTATGCACGTGGCAGTAGTTTTTTGTAAACCCTTAATAAAAGATATGATTACAATAGAATTTGAAAGAAGAATTAGTATTTTACTTTCCCAGATAAAAAAGGACAAACTGAGACCTGATACAATTGCCTTTGTAGGTGGAAATGATAATAAAAATAATATTTCAGGGGCAAAAGCTGGTTACATTTATTTTCGCCGTTTATGTTCAGAGGCCAAACTTGATTTAAGTGGTTTTGAATTTATAATAGAACAAGAAGTATCAAGTTTTAGAGACAATCTTGATAACTTGCTTGTAACTTTGGAGAAAAAATATGGAAAAGAAGCTATTTCAAGGTGTCATTTTACTTTAATATCATCGGACTATCATCTTATAAGGATTGCAGAAATCTTTAAATTGTCCAGAAGACAATCGATTCTATTTCCTTTGGTTAAAATTAGTGCAACTTGGACTTATTTATTTGCAGCTTACCCATTTTGTGTTTCTCCTGATCCAACACTTGCTTTTTTAGGCAGAATTAGGGTTTTAGCTAATGATTTAGCAATTGTATTGGTTAATTTGAACGGGCTGATTAAATTTAACGATTTAGTAGCAAAAGAAAATTTCAGTCGCCTCTGTGAAACAAATCAGAAGCTACAGAAAATGCTTAAGATTATGCCAGGCTCAGAAAATTCTTTTCCTTCTACAGATGGTTCGATAAAATTATCTGTCTCACAATGGGAGGTTCTTGAGCGCGGCTTGTGTGCAATTCATGAAGTTCAGCGAATTCTTTCTCCTTTAATGAACGGAGAAAGTGTCGAGAGAAGTAAGCTTGTCCATGCTAGAGATTTGTTCATGGAAGTTGTGAAAAACATAAGATTTACAATTGATCCTGATCGACCCGTTAACAATTATGAATTGGTACTTTCTCTTGACCAAGCAAGGGCAGACGATATTTTCAAGAATCCTGATTTTTAAAAAAAAAATCAATTTAAAACACAAAATAAAACACAAAATAAAAATTAACGAATTATTTATTATTTTAATTTCTGAATAAAAAAAAAGTTTTTTTAATTTTTAGTAGAAATTCTATATTTCGCTACAGCCTTCGTTCCTTCCGAAACAGAATGTTTAGCAAGTTCTCCGGGAATCAATAACCTAACTCCTGTTTGAAACTCTCTTGCCGTTAAGGTTTTATTTTTACTAGATTGAGATAAATTTATTGCATCTTGTGTAATACGAGTAAATAAATCGGTTGCAAATGAATTCATTATACTCATTGATTTGGAAGAAATCCCAATTTGAGGATGTATCTGCTTAAGAACTTTATAAATATAGATCGAATATGATTCAATACGCTTTTTTTTTCCAACTCTTTCTTTTTTCAAACTATTAGGTTGGGAAGTCAATTTTTTGATAATGTTTGTCAACATATGTAATTTTATTTTTTTTTAAAGTCAAGTAACATTAACTGAAGTGAGTGATAAGTAATGCTAGAAATTAAAATTTCTTTAATTATCGTAATCATAAGATTCGATACGTTTTTTTTTTCAAATTCCAACCCACGTTCTAAATAGGTGTCATACCTATAAAAATAGGTGTACGTATACGTATACGTATACGTGTAATTGTACGAATACGAAAACGAAAAAGAATCGTCATCATCATCCGATTGGATAACTTTTTTTTTTGGGTGGCTTTTTTTTTTTTCTTTTTTAATACTAGCACTTACCATATGTAATTTTATCTTTTTTTAAAGTCAAGTAACATTAACTGAAGTGAGTGATAAGTAATGCTAGAAATTAAGTTTTTTTTTTTTTTTTTTAAATGTTGATTCGATTAATACGTGTTTTCT